>Ga0074193_1000061_pt1 | contig 199557 bp, 188 predicted proteins | sample EPASupsiteHSE605_FD_64523 | JGI IMG/M metagenome (GOLD analysis project Ga0074193, IMG submission 64523) | Bioremediated contaminated groundwater from EPA Superfund site, New Mexico - Sample HSE6-05 | ecosystem: Environmental > Aquatic > Deep subsurface > Groundwater > Contaminated ... | reverse complement strand
GGTTACCCACGCGTTACTCACCCGTCCGCCACTAAGAATTTCTCAAAGTAAACTTATTGAAATTCTCCGTTCGACTTGCATGTGTTAGGCACGCCGCCAGCGTTCGTCCTGAGCCAGGATCAAACTCTCCAAAAAAAGTTATTTCACTTCTCGTTTGAAGAAGATGATTGACTCATGATTTATTTTGAAACTCTTTCGAGTTTCTCTCATTGGCTGTCCTTGTTGTTTAGTTTTCAAAGACCATGGACGACGGCACATGGATGTGCCTAGTGTCGAATATGTCAAGGATGACATTATATTCGACAGGTCTGGATGTCACCGGAGCCACGGATGGCGGGAGGTGACCAAAAGACCAAGTTTTTTCTTCGGCCGTTTGGGCCGAAATTTCATTTTAGCATTTTCAACTTTCGTTGTCAATAGCTATTTTTTGAGTTTGATCAAGCAGTTTGAAGTTATACTCCTTACATTTCGATCACCGAGATTCCCTCGGCCGTTTGTGGCCGGAAATACATCTTAGCATCTTCAACACGCGTTGTCAATAACTAATTTGCATATGTTTTGATTGAAAGGATCAAAGATATTACCCCAGAAGCTATTCAATCACCTTGCGTCGTTTGGCGCTTTGTTAGAATACATCTTTTAGCTCTGGCTGTCAACTATTATTTTAAAATTATTTTCATGTTCTTGTTCTTATTCATCCATTTGCATGGAATCACATTGGTGAATTTATTTAACCTCATGCATTAATAGATCAATTATATAATCCGCACTTAAAAAGCCTTTAGGTCCAACGAACAACGAAGACCAGCATCTCATAGATTATACCTTGAGTGAACAAACTAGGAACATGCTGAAAATATTTTAAACATGGCAACTCACTAAAGGAAGGAATCCTGACTATGAATATTTCAATTGAAGACATCATGAAGGCGAAAGCAACACTCCAGGGAGTTTCCTATAAAACAGCGTTGGTCTACAATCCCAGCTTAAGTGATTTGAGCGATAACCAGGTTTACGTAAAGATGGAAAACCTTCAACGCACAGGCTCTTTCAAACTTAGAGGAGCGTACAATAAAATTGCCCATTTAACTGAAGAAGAGAAGCAATGTGGCGTGATTGCATCGTCGGCTGGAAACCACGCCCAAGGCGTCGCTGTGGCCGCAAATATTTATCGCATAAAGTCAACAATTGTTATGCCTAAGCACGCCCCCCTTGCCAAGATAACGGCAACACGCAGGTATGGCGCAGAAGTTATTCTTTACGGCGAAGTGTACGACGAAGCTTACAATGAGGCCCGACGCATTCAGTCGGACACTAAAGCGACGTTTATTCATCCTTTCAATGATCCACTGGTAATTGCAGGTCAGGGAACCATTGCTTTGGAGATCCTTGAAGATCTCCCTGACGTCGAAGTCGTGGTCTTACCAATTGGCGGAGGTGGATTAATCTCAGGTGTCGCCCTGGCGCTAAAGACTTTAAAACCTACTGTAAAAGTAATAGGGGTCCAAAGTAAGAACAACCCATCGATGCAGAAATCAATTGCCCAACAACGAGTAGTGACGATCGATGGAATTCCTAGCATTGCCGATGGGATTGCTGTGAAAACACCAGGTGACCTGACGTTTGAACTTGTAAAACAATATGTTGACGAAATCGTGACCGTTGACGAAGACGAAATAGCCAGTACAATGCTTTTGTTCTTAGAAAGTGCTAAAGTGGTGGCAGAAGGCTCAGGCGCTGCTTCGGCTGCTGCAATTCTATATAGCCTATCTCATTATAAAAATCGTAAAATGGTTGCGATTCTGAGCGGTGGAAATGTCGACGTTAACATCCTTGCCCGTACGATCGACAAAGGACTTGTTACAAACGGACGCAAGTGTTTTCTTACAACTGTTATTACTGATCGACCTGGAGCTTTAGCGCAACTATTACAGTTGATTGCCAGCAGAGGAGCCAATGTCCTTGCAGTCACACATCGAAGAGAAACTTTAGATATCCCGATCAGTTACGCCAAGGTGGAACTCGAGCTGGAGACTACGGATGCAGACCATGTACAAAGAATCAAAAAGTTGCTTGAGGAAAATTACTACCGAGTTATAATTCAGTAATGACTTTAACCTTGTTAAATTTGGATTAATGAAAATGCTAAAAGTTATAGATTTTGGATTTGTGTGTGTACGTTTCTTCAGCTATATCCAAGCCTGCTCGCTTTAGCACGGAAGCGGCAGAACAAAGGGGAAAACCTAGTGCCTGGTCAAAGCTCCATCTCAGATGAATGCCAGCTTCCAACCCATCACTACCGTCAGTGCCATGGGCAATCATAGATAGTGTCACATCACTGCCTCCTTAATAAAATACTTTTATTATTTAAAACGAAGAATTTTTTAGAGCAACATTTTGAGGTTTATTGGTGCAAGTATCGGAAAATTAAAGGAATAGCGAGAAATATTTTACATATTATTGTTAATAATGAATTTAGTACCACTTCTCCCTTTTTAATATAATTCCTGTAATCGTGAGCACTTCTTAATTTTTATGGTTTATCACCCAATGTTCCGTGATTCATTGTTCTCCCATTATAAACAACTGCGTTAACAAATCTTACAACAAAAAGTAAGCTGTTAACGCTAACACCGCGGCTTTCTTGTTTATTTGACTTAATAAATATGCGCCCTGCTTTTCTCCAACCTTTTATATCCACAGCAAACCATATTATTTTACTATTCATTGCTTTTCTGGTCTATTCAAGCTTTATAGATGAGACTATATCAATCTTTGAGGATTTTAAGGCTGGAATTATAGATGCCATAAGCATTAGGGTTACACCCGCCAAAACATAGATAATATAAGAGCCAATAGGAAAATGAATATCCTTGGAGTTGTTTGTTCCCGCCAAGATAACAATCATTAATGTCCCGGCAATAACCCCTAGTAATCCACCTATGGCCCCACCTGTAAGTGCTTCAATAAAAATCATTTTAATAGTTTGAACCTTGCTCATTCCCATCGATCTAAATACTGCAAGGGCACGCTTACGCACGAGAAAACTTATGAGAAGATTGTTCAAGACTCCAAAAACACCGATGATGATGGCTAAAACCGAGAAGCCCGACATCAGTAAAGTAACTTGTTGATTGGAACTCATATATTCTTCCTGAAGTTTGTTTTTTGTCTCAACGTAGGGCTTAAGTCTAATAAATTCCGTTTCGATTCTCTTAAGCACATCATCAGGATTTTGGGATGTCTTAATAAAAATACTAGAATAATACTTGAGCTGCATATCTGCTTTTAAAAATCTTTGCGATACCAAACCCACATTTTTACTCTTTGCAAAATCATTAAAAAAACCAATCACCTTATATTCTTTTTCACCACTTTTCATTTTCAGCTTTATTAGGTCTCCTTCCTTGAGATTGAACCTTTCCTTTAAAGTATTAGTTATTAAAATATTACGCCCTTCATCAAGTCGTTCAAACTCAGCTTGAATATCTCCATCAATATTAATATTCCAAAACATTAAAATTTCGCTCTTATCTACCCCTTTGATGCGGGATATCCTTTCATTTTTATCAGCAATTTCTACTCCGTAAGCCTCATAATCCCCGTAAACCTCTTTCACTCCGTCAATACTAAGCAGCCTGTTCTCAATATTTCTATCGGCCTTTTCTGTGTACATTTCGATATCATATAAAACATTTTTGAACTGATCTGTTATGCTTATCACATTATCGTAGCTGGCTGTATTGATCAAAAGTAAGCAGGCTATACCTATAGCGAGCATTGATATGTTATTGATAATATTTTGATTCTCTCTCAAATTTTTGGCGGCGAGAATTCCGATGTTCCCAAAAATAAAGACATACAGTTTTTCAAAGATCTTGACAAAAACTGACGTAAGATTGGGCACAAGCATTACGATAGCCGTAAGGGTAAGTATCATCCCCACACTACCCAAAATAGGTCTTAAGTCGTTCGAATCTATTAGGGAAGAAATAAAAGCAATAACCATAAAAACTAAACCTAATATCGACCACAGCCTTCGTCTCTTTGTATTTTTTTGCACCGAGTTTAAAACAATATCCTTGATTGGAATTTTTGATACTTTTAAGATTGGAATTATGGAACTGACAAAACAAAGTATTAAGGCCATCAAAAAGGCCATTACAAAATTGACTCCCGAAAACTGAATTGTAGCCTGAAATTCCATTCCGTCAGAGCCATTGACCATTTTGCTTAAGGCATAAGACATAAGATATAAGATCCCTACTCCTACACCACATCCCAAAACTCCACCGACAATACCATATAGAATACTTTCTCCCAATAATAAATAGTTTGTCATTCTTTTTGTAGCACCAATACTTCTAAAGGTCCCGATCATTGGCAGCTTTTCTGTCGTAATTACCTTAAATGAAGAGTATATAATGAATATGCTCATAAAAAAAACAATGGAAGATAACATAAGAAATATTGCGGATATCATGATAGTTTCCTGCTTTATTTCATCAAGCGGAAAAAGTTCAAACACCTTGTAATTACTATAGTCATCGGACAAGAGCCGAATCATCTCCTGTATGTCTTCTGGCTTTAGTAGCTTGATATAGATTGCCCCCACTTTGCCTCGCGCATTGTTATAAGTACTTAAAAAATCCTTTGGAACCACTGCAGAGATTGATTTAGAGTTTCCCTTAAAAAATCCCGTGGAGGAACCTATTCCACATATTGTGAACTTCTGTCTGGAAGTACTCTCCCCTTGTCCTAATTCCAGTTCCAGGCTGTCTCCTACCTTTAACTGATACTTGTCGGCAGCAGATTTTCCAATGAAGATTTTTCTGCCCTCAAATGGATATAGGTTATACTGCTGCTCAATCGTAAATGGATTCATTTTTTGAACATCTTCGATTGACGCTCCTGTCAAGTTAAGAGTGATTTCTTCATTCCTGTTAGGTTTATACACCGCATTTTCCTGAATTTCCCCAATGATATATTCCGTACGGTCTTTATAAAGCTCCGCTTTATCCATATAGAAATATGGGGAAGGAGATTTTTCAGTTGGAGCTATAGTAATATCAGCATTACCAATTGAATCCTGGATTCCTTTGATAATCATTTCCTCTAGACTCCCGGAAATAGCAACCGAAGCAAAAAATACTCCCGAAGATAGAACAATTGCTAAGATTATTAGAAATGTACGTAATTTTTTTTCCCAAATACTTTTAACTATGAACTTGGTGATTATGCCCATCTCATCACTCCTAAAGCTTCCCTGTTGTAACTGTCAAATTATAAGCTAACTCTCCAAAGTTTATTTTGACATCAACGTTAAACTCAGGAAGCAGGAAGCTGTCTGGATTTTCAATCGATATCCGAACAGGTACTATTGTCTCATTGTTCTTCAGAACTGCCTTGTCAGCAATGAACAAGACTTTCCCACTGTAAGCCCGTGATTTATCTGCCTGAGGGATTATTGCAACTTCCGCTCCTATCTTTACATCCTTAATAAATTCTTCAGCTACATTTGCCTCTACCACTAAGCTGTCCTTATTCATGACACTTAAAAGTTTTTCCTCCGGGTCAGTAATAATATCCCCCTGAACGCAGGCAATCTCACTGACTACCCCATTAGTGATATCCGTAATTATGTCATTGCCTTTTATGTAGCTTTTATCCATCTTTTCCTGCATAGCTTTGATATTAAGCTCCAAGGAGGTAACTTGAGGGCTTTTCTGATCAATTGATGTTTTTAGCTGATCCAGCTCATCTTGAATTTTTTTCCGAGTGGTTTCCTCGGAGAAAACAGCATCTTGGACAGATTTTTTCTTTTCATTGACAGTTTCCTTAAACTCGTTAAGCTCACTTAGTGACAAGGCGCCAGCATTATACAACGCCTCTCTAGCCATTAAATCCTCTTGAGCTCTAGTCAATAAATCTTCGGCATGTTTCCTATCATTGAGATATTTCATAATCTCGGGGTCAGTATTATTATTTAGTCTGGTCAGCTTGACCTCATAATCTCTGTTTAACCCAGATAATTCAACTTGCAATGTTTTTAATTCGAGTTCCTTATTTCTGATTTGGGTTAGATAGTTTTGGGAGTCTATGCTAAGCAAAACATCCCCCTTTTTTACAGTCTGTCCTTCTACAACATTTATCTTGGTTACTTCCGCCAAAAAATCGATCGTGATATTTTTCACCTCTGTGGACTTAACTATTCCAAAAGCTTCTATTACCTGCTTGGCTTCTACTTGGGTAACATTTTCATCACTAGGTTTTTCGGTTTCTTTACCGCACCCTGATATAATTAATAACAATATCCCGATAAGCTCTATAATTAATCTTTTTTTCATAATTGACATACCTTCCCGTCTTTTAAGTTAATGATTCTTTGTCCATAATCAGCTGCTTCTCTTGAGTGGGTAACTTGTACAATAGTTCTTCCTTTTTCTGTATTGATTGTCTTCAGAAGTTCCATAACCTCAGTCCCGGTTTTTGAGTCAAGGTTTCCTATTGGTTCATCTGCTAAAATAATCTCCGGCTCATTAATTAATGCTCTGGCAATTGCCACTCTTTGCTGCTGACCTCCTGATAGTTCCTTGGGAGTATGATGTCTTCTATCCGAGAGCCCAACAATATCTAAAATTTGCTTTAGTTCATCTTTATAATTTTTGATTTTTTTCCCATCCAATAGCACAGGGAGTAAAATGTTTTCTTCAACACTCAGATTAGGTATGAGATTATAAAATTGGAATACGAAACCTATCTCTCTTCTACGCATCAAGCTTTCGTCATTATCATTCATCTTGGAAATCTCTTGACCATTTACTCTAATGCAACCCGAGGTTGGTTTATCAAGTCCACCTATCAAATATAAAAGAGTACTTTTTCCTGAACCTGATGGTCCCATAATGGAAACGAACTCGCCCTTGTGAATAAATACATTAATATCCTTTAAAACCTCTACGTCTACAGTTCCTAATTTATATACCTTCCATAAATCAACTGTTTCGATAACTGATTCCATTTTTACACCCCCAATTTTTATGAAATTGACAATAATAAACCAACTCTTATTTTTTGCCTGACGCAATAAATAAGAGTAACTATTAACCTCGATATTTATTTAGACGTTATATCCTTGAATAACACTTCATATTTTGAGATATTTATTTATTTTTTTCTTATTTATTTCTATTACTTTCAGCTAGGTTAAAAAGAAATAATTCCAAAAGATTCCTAAGTATATTCTAGCCTAATAGTCTTGATTATCTCTAAACAATGTATTAACAAAGTATAAACTGTTCATAAATTCTTAAAAAATATCTTTTCTCTTTAATCTTGACTAAAAATATTATTACATACTATAATTTTTGTAATATGTAATATAAATCAGGCAGATCTCCCCCTTGAAATGAACTGGCTGCCAGAAACAGGCTCTTTTCAAAAAGGTCATGCGATCCTTAACTGTTAAGATGAATGAAATGAAATGGTGGCGAAATAATGTGCCTAAAACTGGATTAACCTCTGAAGAAATCAAAGAAAAGGCGCTGCAAATAGCTGAAGAAAAGATCCGCCATTATGGGTTTGAAAAGTTCCGCTTAACGGATGTTGCCAAGGAACTTAAAGTAAGCCATGCCGCTCTTTACAATCATTTTCCCGACAAAGCGGCGCTGCTTGACGTCATTTCCGAACGATGGCTGTATCTAATTGACAACACATTGGAGCTTATCACGCAAAAAGAAACCTCCCCGCACCAGTTGATTACGGAATGGTTCTTAAAATATCACGAACTAAAAAAAGAAAAGGTTCTCAAAGACCCTGAGCTTTTCAAAGCCTTCATCATGGCGGCAGAATTGCTGAAGCCGTTTATAATACAGCATTTGCATAACCTACATGAGCAACTTTTAAGGCTGGTTCAAAATGCAGCAGCCGCTGGAGAAATTCGCAGGGAATCACCGGAAGAAGTGGTTCAACTCCTGCTGGAAGCCACCGTGTCCTTTCACCACCCGCGAATGGTTCTGGATCATAAGAATGAACAGCGGGAGCTGTTGCTCCAAAAAATAGTCGAAGTATTGCTTAACGGGCTCTCTTAACTTGGTAAGAACCGGAACGAAACTATAAAGAAATGAGTGTTGACATGTGATTTTTAGACAAGCTAATCAAGAAGAGATAAGTTTACTTTTTACACAAGGCTATCAAGAATGGAGTAAAAATAGGACTTTTGAACAATATTGTATCGACAACAGCAAAGAAGATGCTATTGGCACAAGATATGTTATAGAGAAAAATGGAGAAATAGTATGTTCCACAATTGTACTTAGATTAGAAAAAATAAATCAAAAAGAAGTCTTTGGTATAGGCTCTGTATTAACACCAAAAAATCATCGTGGAAATAATTATGCTACTGAATTATTGAAAAACTGTATGAATCTAGTCGATGGCGATAACAAGATTATTTTCTTATATTCAGACATAAACCCTTCTTTCTACGAGAGATTGGATTTCAAAGCATTACCAACTCCTTTACAAAGATATGAAAAGAGTCTTTGTATGGTTCATTGTAAAGAAGAAGTATGGTATGAACTGTTAAATTATAATATTGATTTAATACCTTATTACTTCTAATTTTATATCCACGGTGTCAATTATTGGGATGTCTTAATTCGCTCCTCCGTTATCATTTCCGACAAAACCTCTACCGCATCTTTGACCCCGGCAACCGCCGCACCCGCATGAATTTTCATGCCCATCACACAGCTTGTAATCTCCGCCCTCAATCCTTAGCACTTTTCCATTGACTAAAGACTCTGCAAGTTTTTTTCTCGCATCGGTATAAATACGCTGTACGGTTGTACGTGCGATATTCATCTGGTCGGCACACTCTTCCTGCGTATATCCGTTTAAATCAATAAGTCGTATCGTTTCATATTCATCAACAGTCATAGTAACAAAATGTTCTCGATTAATCAGTGAGTTGAGCGGTCCAAAGCGGCTGCTTTCCGGCAAACAACACACCTTTCTCCATTTTCTTGGTCTTGGCATATTTCTTCACCTCAATTGCAATAGAGTATCTGAGAGATGAAAGCATCCCTCCGCTGCTTTTGTTGCTTGCTTTTTCAATAACTTGATTCATTTTATGATTTTTAAGAGGCTTGCTCCCTTTTCCGATTATATTTTAATGGTACCTTTTCAGCAAGAAAAATATCGCTTTCCTCAAAATCGAGTGTTGGTCCGTCTTAGCTTAAAGCTTGCACTGCTGAGTAAAGCCGTAAATAGTTATGGTACAGTTTGTCATATGCCAGAGCATTCCTAGCATTAGGCGAATACTCTTCTCCTACCCTTACAGGAAGGAATCCTTTCGAGAAGTCTGTATAGCTATTAGCCCAACCCGAGCGCACAAACCCCGCTGCTGCCGCCCCTAGAGCTGGGAGGAATTCAGAATCCTTCGGAACAACCACGTTACAATGACATACATCGGCGATTATCTGGTTCCAAATTCGACTTCTACTGCCGCCGCCAATCAAGGTAATTCGCTGGATTTCCTTTTCACCCAGGAGAAGTTCCATAACTTGACGGATTGCCATGGCGACCCCTTCCAGAACAGCCGCAGACATTTCTCCTCGTGTAGTAGTCGCTTTAAGACCGATAAAAGATCCGCTGGCATCTGGGTCTTGGATCGGACTGCGTTCGCCGTGCAAATAGGGTAAAAAAATAACCTTTCTAATGCTCGGGTCAGTATTGGCCATAATCTCTTCCAAATAAGCAAACCCCTCTTCACCCTCCGCACGATTAGGATCTCCAAAAATGGACAACGCCCAGTGGTGAACATTTCCGGCATTGAGCAGCGGAGCGATGGCAATCAATATGTCATTGGGGGCATGCGCTAAATGAAATACTCCATTGCCAAGCGGACTAACTGCAGCGGCGGGCAAGGCAACCCAGCCGGTTGTCCCCAAATAAGCATACATCTCCCCTATCTCGGTTACTCCTGCACCCAAAGTCGTTGCCCCAGCATCACCGATTCCGCATAACACGGGAGTGCCAATCTTGAATCCGGTCAACGAGGAAGCAGTTTCCATTACATAACCTGCAATTTCATCAGGCGCTAATAGTTCTGGAAGATAGGAGGATTGTAAACCAAACGAGCTAAGCCACGTGCTTAGCCAGGTTCGCTCAAGTAAATTCATCATCCCTGTAGTTGCCGCTGAAGTGGGATCTGTGACATTCTGTCCAGTCAATTGGCGGATAACATAGTCCTTAGAGCTAACCAAGAAACATTCCGTTTTAGAAAAACAATCGGGATCATTTTCTCTAAGCCAAATCATTTTGGGAAACGTCATCTGTCCATCCAGATGGTTTCCAGTTTCTTGCCGAATCCCTTCTTCTCCAAAACGCTCCAAGATTTGCTGGGCCTCAGACTCAGCGCGGGAATCCGAATAAAGAATTGCTCGTCTTACCGGTTTACCCCCACTGTCAATTGGGATACAATCCTCCATCTGCCCACTAAAGGTAATTGCTTGAATCTCTTCCGGCTGAAACCCACTTTCCCACCAATCTTGAGCAATCTCTCTAACAGCTTGCCACCACACTTCCGGATTTTGCTCCACTCTGTTTTCTTCGTAGTAAGTCTGGATAGGTTTTGTCTTTTCCCCGTGAATTACTCCATCCTGAGAGACGAGAATTCCCTTGGCATTTGTTGTACCAATATCGAATGCTGCAATATATTGCATCCAATCCCCTCCCGAAGTTATCGAGGATACAAACTTACCGCCACTTATCTTCCCTTTCTCAAGTGAAGGAATAAGTGACGGTAAACCCCTCATGAATATTTACAGTACATAAAGTTTTGCTGAAGTTAAACTTCTGAAGTTTCTCTATGTATTTATCTTAGTCATTACATTTGATTCGTTTATCGACGTCCGAGTTTTTGTAAAATCACCGCAGAAATCACAATTGCCCCAGTTATAACATCCTGCATGAATGTAGGAACTTCAAGAATCGTTAGGCCATTTGCTAATATCCCGATGATGGCGGCGCCAACAAAGGTTCCCCAAATATTTGGGACTCCTTCTTTAAAGGAGGTCATCCCTAAAAAGGCAGCAGCATAAGCAGGTAAGAACAACCCGTTTCCACCAGTCGGATGAGCTGAACCTAAGCGGGAAGCCATTAAGATTCCTGCTAAAGCAGCAAGAGCAGCACAAATGGCAAAAGCCAGATTTTTATTGGTGCCAACGTTTATTCCGGCAATTCGCGAGGCCGCTTCATTCCCTCCCAGAGCGTATAGACGACGTCCAAAGGCCGTTTGGACCATCACAAACCAAAATATAACTGTTAAAAAAAACATCAAAAACGAAAGTGAGGGAATTCCCACCCATTCTGACTGACCAAGATAACGAAACCCTACTGGAATATTCTCAAAAATCGTAGTCCCTCCAGTAAACCAGAAAGTAAAACCTCCTAGTATGGTTCCCATCGCCATAGTGGTTATAAACGATAACACCCGAAATTGAGTCACAATCCAACCATTAATTAGACCAATTATAAAGGCAACGCCCAAGGGGATAAGGAATGCTGCCCATAATGGTAACCCCTGAACAGCTAATTTAGCGGAAAAAACTCCCCCGAAGCTGGCCATCGCACCAACGGAAAGGTCAAATTCTCCAATTGCCATCACCAAGGTAGCCCCCAAACCAATAATAACCAGAAAGGATATTTGACGACTGATATTTACAGCATTATTCAAGGTTGCAAACGAATCCGGGCTTAAGGCACTGAACCCGATCACAATTAAAACCGCCGCAATAACCGTTCCATACATGCGAAGCAGCTGAAGCCAATTTTGTTTACCCCTCTCCTTCAATTGAAGATTCACTCTCCTTTCCCGGATAATAGCAACGCTGTAGTACTGATTCCTGGGTCAACCTCTCAGTCGAAAGTTCGGCAATCGTTTCTCCGTCATGCATAATAACCAAACGATGAGCCACTTCCAACATTTCTTCTAAATCCGAAGATACATAGACTACTGATCCACCTTGTTCAGCCTGATCTCTCAATAAGCGATGAATTTCACTGCGAGTCATTACATCGACACCTTGAGTTGGTTCGTCACATAAAAATAATCTCGGTCGAGACATTAAGGCTTTGGCAAAAACGACTTTTTGTTGATTTCCCCCGCTCAAGACTTGAACAGATTGCCCTGCCCCTTTAGCCTTTATATTCAGTCTGGAAATGCAGCCTTCTGTATCTCTAAGCTCCTGAGTATGAGCAATAATTCCACCTACCGTGTAATTGCTCAAAACAGGTAAGGTAATATTCTCGCAAATTGACATATCCATGATCAAAGCATGTCCTCGGCGGTCCTCAGGAATAAGGACAATCCCCTCTTGCAAAGATGCACCGGGGGAAGGTTTGGTCAAAACCTTCCCATTAACTATTATTTCACCAGCAGATTTATGCCGTATTCCGTAAATTGCTTCTAGAAGTTCAGTACGCCCCGTGCCTGCCAAGCCAAAAATCCCTAGTATTTCCCCTTTGCGAACAGAAAAGGCTGCATTTTTAACTCTCTTATCAACCGTCCTTACATCTTTAACCTCCAAAACGAAGGGTTCGGAATTAACCTTTTGTCCTTTTTTCACCTCACAAGATAGTATCTCCCGACCAGCCATAAGCTTGATTAACATGTCTTTGTTAACCTCGTCTTTAAGGACTGTTCCTGCCAGTTGACCATTACGAAGCACCGTGATTCGCTCAGCGAGTCGAAACACTTCATCCAAGCGATGAGAGACATAGATGATAGCCGTTCCCTGAGACTTGAGGTGAAAAAGCAGACGAAATAAGATTTCTGTTTCTTGATCCGTTAACGATGCCGTCGGCTCATCGAGAAAAAGGAGTTTACACCCAACCCTCACTGCTCTTAGAATCTCCAACAGAGTACGTTCCGTCGGCGACATATCCTGAGCCGATTTTTCCAAGGGAACCTCTATCCCTAATTGGACTTTAAGCTTTTCAGCTTCTTCACGCATTATATCCCAACGAATACCGGGCCAAAATTTCCGCTTAGGGTAATCAGCTCCGAGATAGAGATTTTCTAAGCCTGTAAAATAAGGTACAAGATGACGATCTTGATGAATGACGCTTATTCCCAGTTCATGGGCATTGCGTGGATTTTTTATGTCTACCTTTTCCCCTTGCCAAAAAATCTCTCCTCCGTCAGGCTGATAAACTCCAGTCATTAACTTAATAAATGTGGACTTTCCGGCGCCATTTTCTCCAACTAGAGCATGTATTTCACCCAATTTTACGGTAAATGATACCCCTGAAAGTGCGTAGTTTTTGCCGAACTTTTTATCCAGTTTGCTTACCTTCAGTAGTGACATCCACTGATCACTTCCCCGCATTTTCTTTCGTGATCAACTTAGCGGGGGCATAAAGTTCCGTTCCTTCTACTTGCTTACCTTGGAAAACTAGCTCCATCTGCTTGACCACTATCTCAGCCATGCCAGGGAAATTTTGTTTAACCGTTGCAATCAGTGGAGACCCTTTTTTAATCATATCAATAGCTTGACTAGTCCCGTCTATGCCTACAACCACAATATTTTTTCGTCCCGCTGCCTCAATGGCCTGTGATGCCCCAATAGCAGGCTCATCCCAACCAGCCCATACAGCCGTTAAAGAATCTTCTGCCTTATTGGCCAGCAACAAATTTTCCATCTGTTGACGAGCGCTTTCGATCGGTCCGGGAACTTGGACTTGTTGTTCTGTAACGATTTTGATCTCGGTTGATTTTTGGAGAAGAGTATCTAGTTCCTGAGTTCTTTTTAAGACTCCCGGATGTGGTCTGTGCGTAAGAACCACAAGGTTCCCCTTATTGTTCATCGCTTTAAAGAGATAATCCGTAACCATCTGAGACATTGCTTGGTTATCACTGGTTGCGTTCAATACCATTCCTTCGATATAACCTGAATCACACCCAAAGACCGGAATCCCTTTTTCCTGAGCTTTCTTAATCTGATCCTTCAATTGATTCGGGTCCGTACTTACAAGCACGATGGCATCCACTTTACTGGAAATCAAATCCTCCATCCGGCTTGCCAGTTGAGCGAAGTCACTTTTGGTATCCACGACATTGGCTTTATAATTTCGCTTAGCAACTTGGGTCTTCAAGTTTTCGACCATTTCATTCGTAGTAACAGATGCTAGATAGGGGGTCAAAATAGCGACAGTCTTTTCTTCCTTCGCTGTGTCACCACTAGTTGTAGCAGTCTTTCCAAGACTACACCCTGTGAGACTTAATGCCAATGCCACAATGATCAGTAATAAGATAATTTTTTTCATCGACTTTTCCTTCTTTCTTTCTAAAATCTTAATTCTATAAGTTGAGGAGTAACCCATACTTTGCTTTCACAATAAGAATATTTGGCTCGAAGGATGCATGCAAGTCGAGAACAGTCCCTAACTTGTCCTTATTTTTTAAGGCTTGCCAGCCATAAGAACACTTCTTTCTCCTGCTCTATCAAATCTTGTCCCTCTAATCCCCCTTGGTCGAGCTTCGCAAAAGCCTTCACTAAAGCACTACCTACAACGACTCCATCACAAACTTTGGCCAAGGCGCGGACTTGTTCTGGTTTCTGAATCCCAAAACCAACACAACGAGGGATTTGAAGACTGTTCCCCAAACTTTCTATAAACTTACTAACGTTGGCAGGGATTTCAACTTCTCCTCCGGTAATCCCATTGCGAGATAAGACATAAGCAAACCCTTCTGTAACCTGAGAGACGGCCTGAACATCTTGCTCACGACTTGTTTGGGCGATCATCGGGATAAAATCTAATTTGTTGCCCACCCTATTTTTCGTTCTTGTGCGCAGACCCTCACCTTCCCTCCATGGCAAATCCGGCAAGATGAATCCGTCAACCCCAACCTCAGCAGCATCCACAATAAATTGGTCCCATCCGTAACGAAGAAGCGGGTTGAGATAACTCATTAAAAGAAGCGGAGTATTGTGGGTTCTACGAAACTCCCTAACAAGTTCCAAGGTTTTTTTCACAGTCATTTGAGCGTTCAAAGCTCTCTCGGCTGCAGCCTGAATGACTACCCCATCTGCCATAGGATCACTGAAGGGAACCCCCAGTTCTAACACATCCACACCGTGATCAGCCAGTCCCTTTAAGCGGCGCAGACTTGCTTCCACTGAGGGATCCCCTGCCATTATATAAGACACTAGACGGGTTACCCCTTTAGGCTCACTTTTAAAAACTGCTTTAAGTCGTTCACTCATGATTTGCTCCTCCTTCCATATACTGAGCTAGGGTTTCCACGTCTTTATCTCCTCTTCCCGACAAATTAACGACGATTACCTGTTCCTTCGAAAGCCCTGGTGCAAGTTTTGCCGCATAAGCCACAGCATGTGCACTTTCTAACGCTGGTAGTATTCCTTCTGTTTTGCAGAGTAACGAGCAAGCATCTAGAGCTTCTTGGTCGGAAATACTGACATACTCAGCTCGACCAGTTTCTTTTAGATTGCTGTGTTCCGGACCAACTCCCGGATAATCAAGCCCTGCGGAAACGGAGGTTGTTACTACGATTTGTCCATCATCATCCTGCAGCAAATAGCTATATGCTCCATGCAGAACACCAGGTTCACCAAGACAAAGGGTAGCTGCATTTTCCCCCGTCTTGTTCCCTGTTCCTCCGGCTTCAACTCCAATCAATCTAACCTCTGAATCCTCGATGAAGGGATGAAAGATCCCAATAGCATTACTTCCTCCACCGATGCAAGCAATGATCGCGTCCGGAAGTTTTCCCAGCTCGTTTAAAGCCTGCTCCCGAGTCTCCCTCCCAATCACTGTTTGAAAATCTCGCACAATCGTCGGATAGGGATGTGGTCCAGCGGCTGTCCCAAAACAATAAAACGTATCTTCAACATTCGTTACCCAATCCCTCAGCGCTTCATTGATGGCGTCTTTAAGAGTACATGAACCATGGGTCACCGTGCGAACCTCGGCTCCCAGCAGCCTCATTCGTAAAACGTTCAAATTCTGTCTGCGCACATCCTCTTCTCCCATATAAATCACACAGGGAAGAGCAAACAATGCACAAGCCGTGGCCGTAGCTACCCCATGTTGACCTGCTCCAGTCTCAGCGATCACCCGTTTCTTGCCCATACGTTTAGCGAGCAGAACCTGCCCCAGTGTGTTGTTGATTTTATGAGCGCCTGTATGATTGAGATCCTCTCTCTTAAGATAAATACGCGCACCGCCCAATTGTTCAGCTAGACGGTTAGCTTCATAAAATAGTGACGGTCGTCCTACATACCTTTGTAATAGCTCTTTGAATTCTTTCTGGAAGCTCTCATCCTGGCAAGATTGCTGATAAGCCTCTTCTAATTCTCGTAAAGCAGGTACTAACGTCTCAGGAACATAAGCACCTCCATATGGGCCAAAATGTCCACTTGTTTCATAGCCGTCAGCGGATAATACATGTACTTTTTCCATAATCATTTGAACTCTCCTTTCATGCTAAAAATAAAAAAGAGCATTCAGTCCTAAAAGGACGGAATGCTCCGTGGTACCACCTTAATTCGTATTAGGAAATTATTTTCTTACAAATCCGAGAAAATAATTTAATCGGATTTGAGGAAAAAACTACCAAATACCTCAAATCTATCAGGTACGGAGAAAAAATCGTTTCTCGATACCCTTGTCTCTGTAACGGGAAACCCCCGGAATCACCTAATAACCTTAACAGCTTTCGGATCACACCTCTGAGAACCATTCAGTCTAAGAGACTTGTATCAGACTCTCACCGCCTCTGACTCGCTAAGACACTCCCATAAGACATACTATTTCTCATCATCAGCCATTTGTATAAAATTAGAATTTAATATTGCTTATTATATGACAGGTAGTTACTACTGTCAATCACAAAACAACCTTTTCAATACAAATAAGTTCCGGCGGATTATTAATCTGATTTGTAAAGCAAATTTTGGCTACATTGTATTCCTTTTGGTTTAATCCTGAAGTGAAACTTTCCAAAGCTATTTTTTCCTTTTTGCCATTCTCATGTCCCGTATATACAGTTAGTAAGATTATGCCATTAGGTACAAGTATATCTAAACATTTCTGAACAGCTTCAATAGTAGACTCCTTTTTCGTAGTAATATCATGATTTCCCTTCGGAAGATACCCTAGGTTAAATACTACTAACCGAACCTTTCCCTTAATATATCTATCAATATTTTCGTGACCATCAAGAATTATTTCAGCTCTTTCAAGAAGCTTCAATTCTTGAAGCCTCTTTCTAGTATTAATCAGCGCCTCTTTTTGGATATCAAAAGCATAAACTTTTCCTTTTTCTCCAACTAAACTACATAAAAATGCAGTATCATTTCCATTTCCCATAGTACAATCAACCGCTATATCCCCATTACCTAGTTTTGATTTGCATATTCCTTTTGATATCTCTATAGCATTTTTAAAAATATTTTTCATACTTCTGGTTCTTCTCCTCACTATTATCGAGAGAACATACAATCCATTCTTACGAAAGTTATCTTAAGTATGAGATCTTGAAAGAGGCCTCTAGGGTTTCCATATCATTGGACTCTCGATTTCAGCTTATTTTTCTCTATCTCAATATTATATCCCATATATCGCGAACAATAGTACCTCTATTACTTTTTTACTTTTCCCCTTATCTTTTTCGTAGACACTTTGATGTCGCTATTGAAACATATGAAAAAGTTACTAATTATATGATGAAAAATGGGTATTACCATGTAACCAACCCACAAGAACAGATTAGAGTAGAGTAGAGTAGAGTAGACATGCAAGCAGCTGACACAGTATTAGATATACCTAGGCCCTGAGTAAACGTTCCTAATGAATATCAACTGAATGTTGAATAAGATACTGAAGTTGCTCATCAGTAAGCGATGCTTTTGCTTTTAAAATTTCGACGGCAGGCCTGGGCAGATAAGTTTCTTCGTCCTGACTGATCGGTAACCCCTTGTATAAAGCCACAAAATAGCGAACTGAACCGGTACCTACTTCTTTTCCTTGTGCAGCCAAAGATGCATAAATTGTTTCGAGTTCTTTACATTTCAAAGAATCATAATTTGAAGGATCTTTTACACCAAAAGCAATTCCCAGATCCTCTATAGGAACTCCAAAGACCTTTTGAATTTCCCCAAACGTATAAGAACCGAATATCTGCAGGGTTGAACTGTCCCGCATTCACACCCTCTGTATAGGTTACGGGTATTTTGTCATTCGTAGTTTTCCAAACATCAAGTACCGATGTTATTCCAACGCTTCCAAAAATGACGACCATAACAATCAGCCCTAAAATGTTCGATTTCATCTTCATACTTTTCTTTCCCCCTTCGTCGAAAACTCGACAGTACTTACGACGGGGCAGGACTGCTCAGAGGTGCAAGTCATGCAGCTAATGCATTGATGATTTCGAACGACCCCGGCAGTGGATACCTTGATATTCATCGGACAAGCTTTATCACAGGCTTTACAGTTAATACAACTGCTGCTTTTTCGTTGAATTTTAAAGAACCTAATCAAGTTGAAAAGACCTAAAACCGCTCCATAAGGACAAGCATACTTACACCAGGGTCGTTCCATAAAAAGCGATAAGAGAATTGTGATTCCTAGAATGATTAAGGAAGCCGGGGCGACTTCCGACGACCAGAAATTAAACAGTGCATAATAAGGATCGATATCTTGAAATATTAGTTTGGTCGTCGTGGCCGTAACATAGATCACAATCGCCAGAATCACATAGCGCAGGTATCTTAGATATTTATCTATGGTTTCAGGTATTACATGATTATACTTTTTACCCATTATTTTTCGCCCCAACATTCCTACCCATTCCTGAAATGGACCCAAGGGGCAAACCCAGCTACAAATTATAGGTCCAAAACCTATTGCCAAGACAAAGGAAGCAAACATAAGAATAAAGGACGATTCATGAGTTTTCTGGACAAAAAGACCGGTCGTCACAAATTCGTAGATCGATACCACTCCCCCAAATGGACAGATCGCATGCAAGGAAGCAGATGCGAAATAAGGAATCGTTAATCCTATTTCCTTTAAAGCTTGATTCAACGTAATCAGGACGACTAAAAGAACGAAAACGATTTGCACAAATGATCTGTGCCATAACCTAACTTTCTTAGTTCCCGAGACGAGCGGCTTGGGGGTTTGTGGAGCTGAATCGAAGTAAAAAATGTACTCCAATGAATGGCTAAAACAGCGCCCATGACGACCAAATATAAATAGTGCTTTCGCTCTTTTAGTTTTATGTCCTTCTTAAGGTAAAGGATTAATATGCATAAAAAGATGCTGGAAAAAACACTCGACCAAAGACTATAGTTATTGATGAAAATGTGAATAATTTCCCAAATAGCCCTGACAGCTAAATAGAAGGACTGCGAGATGGATTTCGACTAGATTCCGATTAATAGCGTTCAAGTCAACCTTTCATCATTGTACTCTAAACTGAATATTTCTTACGAGAGTTTAACCTTAAAGTAAGAGGAATGCGTTTTAACTATTTAACAGTTTCCTAACATTGTTTTTGCCAGTTCCTCTAGTTTTATTATCCATGAATCAAAATGTTTACATTCCTCACGTATAGTCTCAATTCCTATCATCCCCGCGTAAATTGGACCATAAGTAACTTTTAGATCCTCATAGCCATTAATAATTTTCATCAATCGTTTAGAAGGAGCAGTTTCGGAACTGTTGTTAATATGTTCAGGAGTCTCAAAAGCTTCCTTTATTTTAGTAATAGCGTCAACTTGTTCCTTTGTTACACCGTAATTTTGGTACGCACTGGGGTTAGTAAAAAGTATTGCCTCAAATTCATGCATTTCAATATAAGGAATAAAGTGCATTCGTTTTCCAACTCGCTCTGATATATCCTTAAGAATATATTGTTCTAAACAGTCAGCTTGTAAATAAATATCATTTATTCTAAGCATCTGATCATAGCAACCAACATCTTTAGGAAAAGCATAAAAATCGAACATCGAAGTATAGACGGCTGTTGGATCTTCCTTGATTAATTTAGAAATATAATTGGCAGCATAATCATAACCTAGTACTCTGCGAAAGCCTCCACGATAGGGTTTTCCATTCTTTTTTGAAGTTAATATAATGATTGGATCTACACTATAGCCTTTAATAGCTAAGTATTCTGCAAGAATTTCTTTAACAAATAAATCTTCTGTTTGTCCTTCAACAATAATTTTAAGTCTTATCATTTTGAAGGTCTCCCTCCAAAGATATTTGTACTCCACAATTCTGAGAGAGAAAATTCTTCTAGCCACTTTTGGTACTTTTCCTCATTTAAACGTTCAAAAAGAGATTTGCCTTCTTTACGATTAACTACTACGACATCTTTTGCAGAAAAACAGTCAACAAGTGCTGGTGATTGGGTAGAAATAATTATTTGTGATTGATTTGAAGCATTTTTCAATAGAGAACCAAGTAGATCTATAGCAGCCGGATGAAGGCCCAATTCAGGCTCATCAATGCAAATGAGACGTGGTGTGCTTAATGAATAAGGCTGCATGAGCAATGTCACTAATGCAATAAGACGTAGAGTCCCGTCGGACATTTGGTGGGCAGAAAATGTATACTTGGAGTTGCCAAACTCTCTCCATTTCAATATGACACTTTCGCCACCATATTCACGTTCAAGAACAAAGTCCTCTATAAACGGTGCCATATGCCTAACAGTCAAAACTATCATTTTGTATTCATTTGGATATTTATCTCTAAGCATATATAAAAAAGCCGCAAGGTTCCCACCATTATCGCGTAGGTAGTTGCAGTCCCCAATATTTGAAGTTCCTCGAATAAACGAATTTGGTGTAGTATCATGAAATTGGAAAAATCGCCATCGTCTCATTGTGTTTTTTATTACTTTAATTATTTCATAATACTTGTTATATTGAGGATCATTTACACCAATTGAGTTCAATCTAGTATCAGTATGACCTCCTCCTAAAGATACTGGTGGCATTTTTGTTGTACTATTTTTTTTTGAATATGCAATTTTCTCATCAGTAAAAATCAACGCATCTCCGATACCCTTTGATAGAGTCATTGAATAATGATTTGTTCCACCTTTATTCATAAAATCCATATCCGCTTTAATCTCTTGAGTATTAGAATAACCATAATGAAAAAAACTTTCTGCACCACCGTTACGTGATATATATTTTTTTAACCCATCTATTTCAAGCATAAACTGAAGCATTTTGAAAAATGAGACAAAATTTGATTTGCCACTTCCATTAGCACCAATAAAAACGTTAATATTCTTTAGTTTAAGATCTAAGTTCTCAATAGATTTATATCCTGAAACTCTAATTCTCTCGATTGTCCCGATAATCTGCTTTTCTTTCACTCTATCCCCTCCTTATTAAATAAACATATTATTACATGTACATTAATTTTTTCAAGGATTATCAATATACTGCTTTGGCGATTTCTTATAAGTTTTCATTCACGAAGCCTAAGCGGAAATCTCTTCCAATATCTATAAATTCTCCGTCTCTCTTAATAAATCCTGCAAAGTACGGTGCCTTTCGAATGTCTTGAGACTTAATAATCGGGGAACCTTTCTTTCTTAGTATAATCTCTTATTAACAATTCTAACGCTGCATGCAGACAATCTTTTGCAAACTTCATAACAATCTCCAGACAGCAACCCTATTTCGAGCAAATTGCCGCTTTGTGACTGGGGATGATCTCTGATAGGTATTTCCCAGAGTTCAACTGTCCACTGATACATTTTACAGATTGAAAAAGCCGCTTAAAGCGGCTTCACATTTGTTTTTATAATGACTAAACTTATACTTTATGCTTATTTTCTACTTACTGCGTTTTATAGGTAATAATATGATTCTTCAGGGCTTTCTTACAGTTGTCTAAATCGCCCAGCTTTAGATATTTGATAATTTCATAGTGGTCTTTGGCCGTAACTCCAAGGTCACCAGTAAGTTGAGTATCAATAACCATAGCCATTTGGAGCTGAACATAGAGATCTCGTAATATCCTTTCTCTTCTCCTACTACCGGATTTTTCCCAGAGAAAAGTATGAAACTCCATATCCTTTTGATTTAGTCTAACAATCTTTTCGGCATCGTCACCTTGACCATTAGCGATTGTTACCATTTGATCAATAATTTGAGTTAAGGAATTGAAATTAGCTTCCGTTAACTTCTTTTCCATAATAATCATCTCTAAGACGCTGTTTTCCAAAAGAATACGGATGTCAAAGATTTCTCTGACATCGTCTAAACCCATCCTAACTACGAAGTTCCCTTTCCTTGGGACTGATTTCATCAAGCCTTGATTCTGTAGTTCTCTGATTCCCTCTCGGACAGGTGCGCGGCTTATTCCTAACTCCTCAGCTATGTTAACCTCCGTGACATGGTCTCCCTCTTTGTATTGTCCTGTAAAGATTTTATTCTTGATATAATCAACCACTAGTGAACTTAAATTTTGAGGTAAAACCCGTTTTTCATTTCCCATGATACCCATCCTCATGTCAATAAAGTTTGTTTAAGTAAGCACCCATCCTAGGGACAGTTTTCTTAACGTTGCTTGCGTCGGATTACCCGTTTGCACATCCCAACCGGCAAATTGATAATAGGTCTCTAGAGCTTCAGAAAATACTTTTTTATTTAAGCAAACTCCCTTGGACGGTCCATCAAGAAACGGTTTAAAAAGCCTTTCCGGTAAACTATCATCTGCTTTGCTGAACCCTTCGCGGGCGTTAAAAAATCTCATCATATTAATACGTCGTTCACCGATACGCATTAATTCAAATAAAGACGTGTCCCAACCTATCCCAGCTTTACATAAACTTATCAAGTCCGAGGGACCATAGAGCTCCCAGGCAGGGCCCCAGACAAATTGGCATAATCCCAAGGTATCGAGAATCGAGAAGTAGCACTGCGTATCAAAGGCAAATCGTACTTTCTCATCGTCCAGCTCATAGGTATCTTTATAACCTTTCCACACTCCCAATTGGGCTAACCATCGTCTTTCCTGAGTTTCCGGCCCAGTCGTTAAGAAAGGATCATGTTCACTTGATTGATGATCTGCTCCAAAAGGATTAACAGCATATATTAAACCGACTGATGGTTTAAACTGGGGCATATGAGCTGGGAGTTCCTGTCCTTTTACGGACATTATGAATTCTAGGGCTTCACCGCCGATTTCTTGAGCTGCCCTGGCACTTCCTTTAGCTAAGAGGTCACCAATACCTTCTCTCTTGGCAATCATTTCTATCAGACGCAGCATGACTTCATGATTTCCAAAGTTTAGCTCTAAGCCCCCCGTGGTTTCTATGCTAAGTAAACCCTTCTCGAAACATTCCATAGCAAAGGCTATAGTTCCTCCACAAGAGATTGTGTCAAGGCCATACATATTGCAGAGTTGGTTAGCCTGGGAAACGACCTCAAGGCTAGTAATACCGCAGTAAGAGCCTAAAGCTGCTGCTGTTTCATATTCCGGCCCCCCGTAAAGTGGATCAACCTTACCGGGAACTTCGACAACTCTCTTACATCTTACTGCGCAGGCATAACAAGTATCCCGATCAACTAAAATCGTCTCGGACATTGTCGTCCCAGTGATCTGTTCAGCTCCTTCAGGAAACCACCCTGTAGTCCAGTTCTTAGTCGGTAAAAATCCCAGTTCATTAAAGGCATCGAGATCTCCATTAGTTCCGTGCTGACCTAACCCCGCTATAGCAGGGTTAGTTTCTATTCTATCTTTTATATTCCTGCTTAAAACAGATAATCCTTCTTGATCAAACGACCTCGCTAAGTTTCTTTTTTTAAGGACAATTGCTTTAAGGTTTTTCGAGCCCATAACCGCTCCAGTCCCGTTTCGGCCGTTTGCCCGATTACAATGGTTAATAATACAGGCATAGTTCACAAGGTTTTCTCCACCAGGCCCGATCTGAGCTATTTCCAAATGTTGATCCCCTAATTCATTTTTGACGAGTTTCTCTACCTCACCCGTTACTTTACCCCAGAGATGATTGGCAGATTTCAAGGTCACTGAATCTCCATCAATGGATAAATAAACTGGTTCTGAGGCTTTCCCTCTGAATATAAGGGAATCCCAGCCATTGGCCTTAAAGTAGGCGGGGAAAAATCCCCCACCCTGTGTATCACCTATCGTCCCTGTTAAAGGGCTTTTAGTGGTAACGACTATTCTACTTGTTCCGCTTATGGGCAGCCCAGTCAAGGGAGACACCGAAAAAACCAGCATATTCTCAGGAGATAGCGGGTCTATGCCAACAGCCATCTCCTTCAGGATAAGGTACAAACCTAACATTGAACCTCCGGGATATTGACGGTATAGTTCACCAGGCAGTAGTTTCGTCGTAATTGTTCGGTTTGTAAGATCAACATCCAAAATTCTTGCGTCAGGAAACATCAAATCTTCTCCCCTTTCTTGCAGACTAGGACTCAAACCCTTTGAAAATGAAATGATAGTCATAACATTCTTTCTACAACAGCTATACTCCGTTTCTCGTCTCTGCCTTCTGAATCAAAGCACATACTCGCAACCCCGATAGCTTTCAGTGAAACTGCTGATATCTTGAGCCACTCCAGATGGATCTTCCTTATTTAGGATAATTCGTTTAAAACAGTCGGCGATAAACTTCATATCACTCTCCCGCATTCCCCTTCGGGTTACCTCAGCTGTCCCGATTCTAATCTCTTTATCCAGTTGTCCAAAATCATCAGAGCAGAGGATATTAGCGTCTTCCAGCTGTTTAGAAATCTGAAGCCCGCTGCCAAATTCACTGACATCGACCAAAATCAAGTGAGTTTGTGAATATCCCTTTCTGGCACCAATAACCTTGAAGCCGTCTTGCTCCATGTACTTACCTAAAGCCTGAGAGTTTTTCAGGATTATAGCGCCATAGTCCTCTCCAAACTTCTTAATTTCCAACATTGATACAGCTAAAGCCGGAAGACGGTTCAAATGATGACTAGTAACCAGCGAAGAACCTAGGGTATTGCCTATCCTCTCAAACATCTCGAATCGATTGGTGACAATAAATCCACCTTGAGGTCCAGGAAATGATTTATGGGTGCTGCCGAACATCACGTCAACCCCTTCCTGTAAGGGGTTGGGAAAGACTCCTCCCGCAATCAGTCCTGTTACATGGGACGCATCATGACATAAAATAATCCCTTCTTTTTCAGCTATCACCTTAATTTCAGCGATGGGTTCCGGCCAGAGCATACCTGAACCCCCGAAGATCAGCATTTTAGGCTTCAATTCGTAGATCATCTTTGTTAATTGTTCTAGATCAATAACCCTGTCTTTAGTAAACGGCATAAATTCAACTCTAATAGTGCGGTTTAAATGCGGTGCTTCACGCATCAAAGCTACGAGCCCGTGTCCCCAATCTTTGAGGGATATTTCTAATACCAAATCCCCCGGTGAAAGTAAGCCAAGTACAGTGGCCACTCCGGCAATATGACCACCAATTGGCCTTAAGTCCACATACTTAGCGCCGAAGACCTCTCCCACCAAACGTTGGGTTTTCATTTCAAACTCATGGATATATTTGTTACCTCGGTACTCCCTAGAGGAGGGATTGATCGTTGGATAGCAGCCATATCGATTACCAAAATCCGACGTTAAGTGATTTCTCACAGCCGGACTTGAGTAGTTTTCTGAAGCAATTAAATTTAAACAATTTTCTCTGTATTGAATATGCTTTTCCACTAGAGCATCTATTTCCTCGATGTTACTAAACATTCTGCTCGCTCCTTGCTAACGCTACATTTTATTTAGATAAGACAAAGCCGTACGCACGTGCATATCTACACCGATCACCAGCGTGTCTTCATCAAGATTGAACCGTGGATGATGATGAGGAAAATCTGTTTCTTTTTGGCTGTTACCAGTCCCTATGAAACAGAAAACACTAGGCACGCGGCAAGAAAATTCCGCAAAGTCCTCTCCAGCCATACAACTATAGGAAACAATCTGTCCATCCCCACCTAAGACTTCTCTGGCCGACTTCCGTGCCAGCTCAGTCATTACTGGATCATTCATCAATGCCGGGTTGCTCGGTATATACTCCAACTTGTATTTCGTCCTCATCGCACTGCAGATTCCGCTAATCACTCTTTCAAACCGTTCTTTGAGCTCTGCTTTTTCTTTTTCTTCATTCTTGTATAAGAATCTAAGAGTTCCTCCAAGTTGAACTTGATCTGCCACTATATTACGGCCTGTTCCGCCTTTAATCTGGCCAAACATAATTAAGGTTGGATCCAAGACACTAACTTCCCGAGTCTGAATGCTTTGTACAGCCTGGATAATAGCTGCTACTGAAACAATGGGATCTATGGCAGTCTGAGGTATGGCTGTATGTCCGGCATTACCGAAGACCGTCAATTCAAATTCTTCATTAGCGGCCATAACCGGTCCAGCAGCAAGCCCAATTTTCCCGCTCTCCAGGGGTGTCCATAAATGTAAAGCCAACGCTGCATCAACCTTGGGATCTTCTAGAACACCTGCTTTTACCATATCGAGGGCCCCAGCTTCTTCTTCATTAGGCTGAAAGACAACTTTTAAAGTCCCTTTGAATTCATCCTTATGCCGTGCTAATAATTTAGCAGCCACCAAAAGCATCGCCATGTGTCCATCATGACCACAGGCATGCATTTTTCCTTTATGCACAGATTTATAGGATACTTCATTGAGTTCCTCTTGAGGCAAAGCATCCATATCAGCCCGAAGCAGAAGAGTTCGGCCAGGTTCTTTCCCATTTAACAAGCCGACAACCCCTGTTTTACAGACCTGTTTAACGTCAAACCCACATTGAGTAAGGTAATTAGTAATAATCTCAGATGTCCGATATTCTTGATACCCAAGTTCGGGATTTCGATGGAAATCCCGTCGCAGACTTACCAATTCTTCTTCTAACAGAGAAATTTCCTTTTTAATATCCATCATTGACTCCTTATTCCCTTATCTCATCTGCGAAACCTACTCAGAAAGGTCTTAGTTCGCGGGTTTTGAGGATTTCCAAATAACTGTTCAGGTGGACCCTGTTCGACAATTTTGCCATCCATAAAAATGACTCTATCCGCGACTTCGCTGGCAAAGGCCATTTCATGTGTAATTAAGAGCATCGTCATCTTACCCTCTGCCGCGATATCCTTCAGGACTGTTAGTACTTCCCCCACCAATTCGGGATCAAGGGCTGAAGTGACTTCATCGAAAACCATAACTTTAGGACACATTACGAGGGCACGAGCAATAGCCACACGTTGTTGCTGACCTCCCGATAGCTGTCTCGGATAATTATCAAGTTTCTGTCCCAAACCAACTTTATCCAACATGGCAACTGCCTGCTCTTTAGCTTCTTTTTTTGAAACACCGAGCACGTGAACCGGAGCCTCCATGACATTTCTGAGAATTGACATGTGTGGAAATAGATTAAACTGCTGAAAAACCATCCCTACATTCCCTCGCACCCGATGGAGATGCTTTTCGTCAGCCGGCATAGGCTTGCCATTAACGATCTTATGCCATAATGATTCTCCGTTAACCTCTATCGTACCAGCTGTCGGTTTTTCCAAGGTTACCAGCATACGGCCCAAGGTGGTCTTCCCTGAACCGCTTGGCCCAATCACTGCAACTTTCTCAGCAGGGGCAATGTCCAAGTCGATTTCATTCAATACCTGAAGATTGCCAAAGGACTTAGATATTCCCCTGTAACGGACCATGGGCTGGGATTTATTTTCGCCTGCTGCCTGTTTCATAGATACAACCCTCCTATTTCTGCTCCATAAATATTGAGACACTTTTGGCAAGCTCGAAAATTAAGGATTTATAAATGCTGATTGAGCCGAGTATTTAACAGCTGAACAAGTAACGAAAAGAGATAACTCAAAACAAGAAAGATTAGGCCTGCCATAGTAATCGGCTCTAGATATCGGAAAAAATCCGCACCAATAATTTTGGCAGTCCCCAATAATTCAATTAAAGTGATCGCTGAAAGTAAGGGAGTATCTTTAAGAAGGGCTATAAGGTAGTTGCCCATAACCGGAATGATCGGAGGGATTGCTTGGGGAATAATGATGGTCAACCAGATACGCAGACGTGAAAAATTTAGCACACTGGCCGCTTCCCACTGACCTTTGGGAACGGCTTCAATTCCTGATCTATACACCTCAGAAAGATAGGTGCTGTAATGCACTCCGAGAGTGAGAACCCCTGCCAAAAAGGGAGATAAGTCAAATCCGTATTTAGGGAAAACATAAAAGACAAAGAAAACTTGTGCTAACAAGGGTGTGCTTCTTACGAATTCTACAATTCCTCCAACAAACCAAACCAAAGGTTTGAAGCTCGACCTCTTAATGATAGCGATAAGTAAACCCAGGACACAGCTTAGAATAAAGGCTACAAAGGTGGCGCTTAGGGTAATCTGCAGGGACTTTAAAAGCTTGGGCAAAATTTCAACTGTAAAACTCCAATCCCACATACTTAAGCCCTCCCCACTGATAATTTTCGTTCAACCCAGCGAACGCTCAATGTGAGAGGATAAGCCAAGCAAAAGTAAAGTAAAAGAACCATCCCAAAGGTCTCTGTGGTACGAAGAGTGGTATTCTGGAGCATTGTTCCCTGAAACATTAAATCATTCAGGGTAATTAGGGAAACTATGGCCGTTGCCTTTAGTAATTCGATCAGGTAGTTGCCAAGACTAGGTATCATCATTAGAAAGGCCTGGGGCAAAATAATTCGCCAGAGGATTTGAATTGATTTCATGTTCAAAACAGTCCCCGCTTCAGTTTGCCCTTTGGGTATCGCGAGAATCGAACTACGCACAACTTCCGAACCATAGGCACCAAAGTGTAAACCAAGAATCAAGATTCCAGCCTGCATAGCTGTTAAATTGACATTCAACAACGGCAATACGAAATATACCCAAAATAGTTGCACTAACAGTGAAGTCCCTCGAAAAAACTCAGTATAGACCACTGCTAAAATCCGAATGGGCGTGAATTTTGCCAGACGTCCAAAGCCCACAAGAAACGACATGCAAAAAGCTAAAATAGCTGAAAGCAAGGTAAGTTCAAGCGTTACTCCAACCCCCCGCAATAGGATTGGTAAAATATCAAAGGGTGGGCTCATCAAAACACGCTCCTTAAATCAGATGTCAGAGGTCGGTAGTCCGATGCCTGATTCTTATAAAAGTTGGGAGTCTGTGGCCAGGATTTAGAAGTACGAAGTCGTCTGTCAGTACAGGGAGCTAAGAGTTTGAGTTACATCATTACTATCTGTGGCTAAAGGTCTGGGAGGTCTATCAGGCCTCACAGACCTCTGATCTAAAGTTGGTAACTCATGCATCAAACCTAGGTGACTCAAATTTATTTCCCGATGACTTTTTCAACAGTTATACCCTTAGGAAGATTATCCTCAGTGAAACCAAATGGTTTAATGATTGAAAGGAGTTCGCCAGATTCCTCCATCGCGGCAAGTTCTTTATTATACGCATCACGAAAATCATTATCATTTTTTCTAAAGACAGCCGCCCCGTAACCCACTACACTTTTACCGTCAATTACAGGTTGGGTAAATTCTTTAACTCTTTCAATTGTAGAATCTTTGGCAGTGTCCAATACTGATTGCAGAGCAGGACCAGACATCGTAATAACATCAACTCGACCAGCTTGTAACGCTGCTAAAGCAGAAGGTTGATCCGGAACTGAGACAATTTGGGAATCAGCAACACCTGAGCCGATTAATTCTTTGACTTCTGCTGAACCAGACATAGCCCCCACTTTAACTTTAGAATTAGACCCAATATCTTTATAACTGTGGAGATTCAGAGGATTTCCTGTTTTCACGGCGATAGCTTCTCCAATTTGGTAGTCTGGATTGGCAAAGCTTACTTGTTCGGCCCGGGCTGCGTTAATCCACATTCCAGCGGTAATCATATCAAAACGATTAGCATTTAAGCCAGGTATAAGGGACCCAAACTCAGTTAACACACCATTCATCTCATTAATCCCCATTTTTTTGAGAATGACACGGGAGACTTCTACTGCTTCACCGGTTAGTTTGCCATCTGGGGTGGCGTATGCGTAAGGCGCCTCATTTGCAAAACCTACTGTAATATAACCTTGACGTTTAGCCTTTTCTAACGTTGATTCTTGTTTAGGATTAGAATTACTGGAGTTTGAAGCAGAACTACACCCTGCTAAACTTATTGCTAGAATAGAAATCATAAGAACCATTAAAACTCTTGACCATTTTTTCATTTTTTCTTCCCCCTACAATTATTTTTTAATTGTTAACCCCTTTTCTCAGTGAATAAACCTCTGGAATCATAAGTAAGTTCATTCTTGATTACTTAACAAACAGTTGTCTCGAGAAATTCACAAATTGTTCGCACCCGTGCTCTGTGACTCGAAAGGGTTCACTGATCTCTACTCCATAGTTATCCTGCCAAATTCCTGGAATCAGATGAAAGGTCATGTTGGGCTGTAAAACAGTCTTGTCACCTGGACGAATACTCGCTGTGTGCTCACCCCAATCTGGAGGGTAATTTAAGCCCATTGAATAGCCAATCCGAGAATCTTTGATGAAACCGCTTTTTTTAAGGACATTCTTCCAAACTTCTTCAATCTCTTCGCAGGTTACACCAGGTTTAATGAAATCGAGGGCTGCACTAATACCCTCAACAACGATATTGGCTAAATCCTTAACTTTTTGGGGCGGCTCGCCAAGAATCATGGTTCTGGCTAGCGGAGCATGATAACGTTTATAACAGCCCGCTAGTTCCAGAATCACTAAGTCTCCCTGTTTATACTTGTTATCAGTCCATGTCAGGTGAGGAGTCGCTGTTTTTTCTCCAGAAGGCATTAATGGAACAATCGCAGGATAGTCCCCTCCGAAATCCTGTGTGCCGGTCATTTGTGCGTGATAGACTTTGGCAGCTACATCACACTCCCTAACTCCAATTTGCACTGCATCCATCGCTACATTCATTACATTTTCAACAATGCGCGCAGCTTTTTTCATATAGTCAATTTCCTGATTGGATTTGACGATCCTAACCCAATTGACGAGCAGGTTGGCATCTTTTAAGGCAGCATTAGGAAGATCATTTCTTAAGCATTCTAAACATTTGGCTGTGAAGTAATAGGCATCCATTTCCACGCCAATTGCTTCATTGTCATACCCAAGTTCTTTTAAAATATCAGCAACATAATCCATGGGATGTTTGACTGTAGAATGAACATAATCATCGGTATAGGACCTGATATTCTCCGAGTCCAACCAAGTAGTTACTTTGGCCCCATTAGAGTCCTGTCCTCGTCCAACCCAAATAGGCTGTTCATGATCAAGGAGAACGATAACCAGTTGGTGAACATAAAAAGACCAACCGTCATAACCAGTTAGATAATTCATATTTGCCGGATCCGTAACAAGCAAGACCTTTAATCCTTGGTCATTCATCCTTTGTTTTACTTTTTGGAGACGGACTTGATATTCAGATACTTCAAACGTTGGCAACTTACTCTCTCATCCTTTCATATATCCTTGATACTCTTTGTCATTTCTATGTTTGTGAGAAATAACGATTGTCGATTGTCGACAATCTATAGGTAAAAAAAATTGTTTCGCTGAGCTAAACGCATGATCACATGATACTCTTTCATAGCTTGATAAACGCAGAAAAATATTTTTTCTTATGCTCAACTTCACCTCCAAAAAAACACAAACGGCGCTTTGAATAAATCAAAAGCGCCGTTGCTTTAAACTAATTATCTAAAATAATCACGTGCACATCTTAAACCTTGGGAAACAAGATGCATCACTTGAAATGTATTATAATCGTAGTGAGTCCATAATACAACCGATTTATAGCCACGATTTCTATGAATATTGTATAACTTATCTTATAACGTAATACTACAAAGCAAAAGTCTCCTTGAATATAACCTCGAAGTTTAGTTCTAAAGAACAATCTCAATAATGTAATTTATAAATTAGTTCGCTTTACGGGTCGAGTAAAAAACTGCACTTAGAATAATCAGGCCACCGATGATTTCTCGGATCGACGGTATTTCTCTCAATATTAACATAGCAAAAATAATGCCATAGACCGGTTCAAGGCAGGAAATAATACCTGCTGTTTGTGTTTTAATGGTTTTTAATCCCTTAATAAAGAGTGAATGAGAAATTCCCGTGAACACTACCCCTAAGAGAAGGAGTAGTAAAATCTCCTTCAGACTAAGAAACTGTTTCTGCATGAGAAAAAAAGGGATCAGTAAAATTGTGGCCGTAACTTGTTCATAGAAAGCAATGACAAGGCTTGAATAGTCTTTGACGAATTTTCTGTTGAGCATTGATAAGCCAGCATAGGTAAGTCCGGAGAGCATTCCCCACATAACGCCTTGGGTCAGATTATTCCCCAGGTCGAACGTTGGAATCACAAGCATAACACCTAAGAATGTCACTATTGCAGTCATTAGATCGAATAACTTAAGTTTCTCATGGAAGAAAAGGGGCTCTAAAAAGGTGACAAACACCGGAAATATGGAAAACGTTAACAAGCCGATGGATACTGTAGAAACCTGAATCGAAGTAAAAAAAGCGCACCAATGAAAGGCTAAAACAGCGCCCATGAGGACTAAATAAAGATAGTGTTTTTGCTCTTTTAGTTTTATGTCTTTTTTAAGATAAAGGATTACTCCCCCTAAAAAAATGCTGGAAAATAACACTCGACCGAGAACTATAATTATCGATGATAATGTCAGTAATTTCCCAAATAGCCCTGACAAACCAAATAGAAGGACTGCGAGATGGATTTCTACTAGATTTCGATTGTAAGCTTTCATGATCACCTATTCTCCATCTCTCTGATTAATCCTGCAGAATATGAAGACTTTCGCTGTCTTGAGTGAATAACTGATTTCATGGGGAATCAAGATGCATCGATTCATGACTCTCTTCACCCGAGTACTTTATTTCTTTTAATCCTTTATTGCAGCGAGCTGGCAACCCGATATAGTAAGCAGTTCCTTGTTCTAAATGTTTCTTCATTGCCTCTGAGACATCTCCAATGATTTTGGCAGGCACACCTACCAATAGTTTGTGAGGTGGGATCTGTTTGTTTTCCGGTATTACAGCCCCTGCTCCGATACAGCATCCATCTCCTATTTCGGTTCCATCCATGATTATTGAAGCCATTCCTACAAATACATGTTCTCCCAAGGTGGTGGAATGTAGAATTGCTCCATGCCCTATGTGACTTTGAGGACCTAATTGTACAGAGAGCCCAACGCCTACGTGAATAACGCAGTTCTCCTGAATGTTCGACTCACGTCCAATGGAGATCTTTCCCCAGTCTCCTCTGATACGTGCCCCCGCCCCTACATAACAACCCTCTTCCAAGGTGACATCGCCAATAATCGTTGCCTCAGGATGAACATAGCACCCTTTTCCAATTACTGGTTTTTTCCCTTCAAATTCATATATTCCCAAACCAGCCCCTCCTCAATATAAGTATAATCTCATAGAGAATTATCAATAACTTTTGATCTCCTCTCATCTGAATCCTTTTCTTTCACCCTATCTCCTCTTATGATGAATATTATTATATGTTTAATACTCTTTCAAGAAATTTTTTCCAATATATCGCATAATTACAAGAAGTGGGTGTCTTAAACGTGGATAAAAGGATCTAGATGACGGCCTTGGGCAAATCGATCCAGATTTAATAAACTTACGTCAATCAGCTCAGTTTCGCCGTTTAAAACTATATCAGCTGCAATTCGCCCAGCAGCAGGAGCATGCATAAAGCCATGCCCGCTAAACCCGTTAGCTAGAAAGAATCCTTTTAACCCTGACGCTTCGCCAATAATCGGATGAAAATCAGGCGTTTGTTCACAAATACCTGTATAGGTGCGCAACCATTTAATATCGATGGTGGAAGGGATTGTCTCCATTGCTGCCTCAAAAAAATCCTCAGCTACAGATTTGTCTACTACTTCTTCTAATCCAGGCCAGGTGTCTTTATCTGTTCCCCCTAATAATACCGTCTTACCACTCGCTTCCTGATGTAAATAAAAGCCAGAGTCTAAATCTATAATCGAAGGAGTAGCCTTTGGCACATCTTTGGGGTTAGAGCAAACGTAAACCTGACGGCGGAAAGGCTGCACAGGAAGCGTAATCCCTGCCATCGCTGCTAGCTGGGTAGCATACGGACCGGCAGCATTCACAATGAGTGGGCTCCAAATCGTTCCTTGACTAGTTTCGATACCATTAATCATATCTCCATTAGTGATAATTTTTGTCACTTCTCTGTCAAAATAAACAGCAGCGCCTTGGCGGCGCACAGCTGCATATAATGCTGCCAAAACAGCAAACGGGTCAGCATAGGCATCCCACGGGCACAATGTCCCGCCATGGAAGCGGTCTCTGTTAAGAAATGGGAAACTGCTCAGCAGTTCTTTCTGATTCATTAGCTGTATAGGAATGCCGACAGCCTTAGTCTGTTCCGTTGCCAATCGCAGCTGATTCCACATTTCTTCATTAGACGCAAGCATTAAATATCCCTTTTCTAGGTACCAAATTGGGGTATCAAAATCAGACTCGAAATTATGGAAGAAATCCCTACTAAGAAGACTCAAGCTACGGAGCAGTGGACTGCTGAATTGGTAGCGGATACCGCCTGTGCATTTACCAGTGGAACCCAGGCCCAGTATTTTCTCCTTTTCCAATACTGTAATCGATAGTTTGGGATCAGCCTTCAATATATGATAAGCAATGCTTAATCCAATAATACCGGCACCAATGATTAGAATATCTGGCTTGGATTGATTACTATTAATGTACATTATGCTTCTACCTGCCTTAAAAGAAAAGTATAGGGATTGAAGGCCTAGTCCATGTTTTCTCAAGTATCCACCTGAGTATAGCTTGGATCATACTCAATATTTAATGCTAAAGAAAATACCATTAACGAAGTCAATCTAGGCGGAATATCTGTTGGAATTTAAAACAACGAGATCCCGTAATTCGGAGTTTTAGATATCAAATTTATATTTTAATCCCACCAAAAATCTTAAAATTCACTATCTTTATTATAATTCAACAAATCACCACACGCACCTGTATTATAAAAATTTGCTGCACGTTCTACTACTAAAGCTAGCGAGTCTGTCCTTGAACCTAGCACTTAGGCAATTATTTCTTATTTTTCAATTTGTCTTCTGCCTTTTTTATATTCTCAGCAACTCTAAATTTAACGATCTTGCTTATTAATTGATAGGGCAGAGGTTTTTCAATGGGTAATTGTATTGCCCCTTTTGATCCTTTATATTCCAATAATTCCTGTCTAAAGGCATCAATTCCACTAGGAGTAGGATAAAATCCTATATGATTTTTAAATGCGCCAAAGTGCACTAGGTTTCCATGTAATACAAACGTAGGCATCTGATAACTTATTTTTTCTTTTGCCTCTGGAGCGGCCTCCCTTATAACTTCTCTTATCATTTCAAGTTTTTCCTGAAGCTCAGGAGGAAACTGTGCAATATATTCATTAATCGACTCGGGAGTGTTTTTGATTCCTTCCATAATTATAATCTCTCCTTTCCTAAGCTCTACTCGTTCAATTCTAGTTGATTTATGCTGAGGCTAGTCTGCCCTAGCACAATAACAACAATCCTATGACCTTAAAACCTCTTATACTAATATTCCTCTGGGTCCCTTTACTGGATGGAACTCAGGCTAGAATTTCCCTTCAGACTTTAATTCCCTACATTACGAAGGACCTTTTTACAGCCCCCCCAATTACTCTTAATTGATCGGAATCTCAAGCATTTCATCATAACTTTTTGTATAAGTCATTCTTTGAACATCAAGTTCCAAATCATCCCCTGTACCCAGGAAACGTAGAGTTCTTGTATGAATAAGGGTGCCATCTTGTAATTTATCATAATCGTCCATAATGGTTTGTTCCAGAGAAACCTTCTGTCCGTCAATCAATAAATAAACTCGACTTAAGATAAGGCCTTCTTCACTGCTAATTGTAATTTGCGTCTCACCCTGTACTTTTTCGATATTATTGATCTCTACCTTTTGCCCTGAAATATTTAATAACTGTTTCTCGCCTTCATTAGTCTCGTTCAACTTAAACTGTTGATTCACATCATGGTCTGCCCCAAAGCTCACTAGTTCTAGTTGGAGTTGCTCTAAATCTGTGGGTAAAGGATCATAATCACTATGAAAAGTAATCCCTTTCAAATCTGTACTCATTCCACGCCCTTGTTTTGGAACCTCTTTTCCATTGGCAATAAGCTTTAGCGTAAGGTCCGTAGGTCGAAGTCTCTCTCCACTGAGCTGCCCTTTAGCTAATTCGAAAATATTTTGTATAGAACCCTCGATCACTGTTTTTGAAGGGGATGCAAGAATTGAAGCAATGTTTATTTGAGCTTTATCGACTTTAATCGTTTCATTGAGAGTCTTTTTTAGAGTGTGTCCCATAGCAGTATTCCTATTTAAAGTAAAACTAATCTCGGCAGGTACTGCTCTTCTCTGTAGAATCTGTGAAAATTTTAAAGTTAAGCTTTTTTCAAAAGGCTTTGGTGGCTCAAAGCTGGAAAGATATTTAATTTCAGTATTCTCTTCATTAATATTTCCTTGGGAACTCTGATGATGGTATTCTCCCCAAAAAGCTTTCAAGGTCATAAAAGGCGAAATATCATTTTCATCGACGTGCCCCGAGGGATCTATTATGGTATAGAACAATAAAAGTTGATTCTCATCTAGCATCACGTAATCCACTGTTAATGAAACTCCATTGTTAAATACAAAGCTCTTACCTACGGGTTGCCCTTTACCGAGTTCACTTAATTGTTTCAACGAAGCACTCATGACCTGATCATACCCTAGAAGATGTATACTATAGAAGGCAACCGCATCATAATTAGACAAAAAAAGCAGTGCGGCAATCATAACCATGGACGCGATATACACTCTAAATCTGTTTGCTAGTGGATATTGTTTTTTCTTGTTTAAGGCATTTCGAAGTCGACCCTCCAATTCTTTTGGGACTTCAATATTATTAATTTGTGAGTTTTTGGCTCTAAGAATATCTTCTACATTATTCATCTTTAATCACTCCTAATGATTTTTTCAATTTCTTAAGCCCGGCGTGAATTCGTGATTTGACTGTACCTAATGGGATTTTTAAGACCGCAGCTATAGATTCATAATCCATATCGAGGTAATACCTTAATTTTATTACTTCCTGGCATTTTTGATTAAGCTTTACCAAGTGTATATCAATATCTAGTTGTTCATCCTTTTCCAGAAAGACATCTTCATGCGAGCCTTCAGGGATATTACTAATTAATATGACCCTGTTTTTTCTCCTTAAGTTATTCTTACAACAATTGACTAGGATTGTTTTACTCCAACTATAAAAAGCAGTATTATCTTTCAGTCTCTTTATATTTTCATAAACTTTAAGAATCATATCTTCCATAGCATCTAAGGCCTCATCTTGGTTCTTCATATAGATATAGGCAAGGCGATAATAATCCTGTTTTTGCCTCATAATGAGTTCAATAAGTACCCCTTTATCCCCCATTTTTGCTCGTTCTATCATCTGGACAAACTCATTTTCCAAAGCTTTCCCCTCACTTCTATACCTATGAGTTCTATCTTAACTAATAAGTTCATTTTCGGGTGAAATATTTTCAATTATTCACTGCTATGTAATATAATCTACAAATTTTAAACCCTAAAAGAGCACCCTGCTTATTGAGTGCTCTTCGTCTTACACTGCCAATTCTTTTTTCAAAAGTTTGTTTAGATTATTGGTCTAAATGACACTCCCAATATGTCTCGATCTGCCAATTACCATATATTTCATCCATAAATTTTAGAGGATATTTTTATATAATGTCGAATACATTATGTCGATGAAAAAACTAAGGCTGAATCTAGGCCACCTAGAGCGGGGGAGCTTTTTTTATGGGGTGAAACGCATACATAATGCGTAGGGCTTACACCTTATGCCCGAATCCGTCAACTAACCTCGCAAGCTGAGAAAGGTGAAAGAAATATGCATTTGTCTCCGGTCTTGTTAAGATTAAAAGGTTCGGTACATACTCAAGTCAAACTAGTCAATGGATTTTTCGGTAACACTCTACAAAAAATTTCATGGAAATCACCGCGCGTCATCAGTGGTCTATCTGTTGCAATTATCCTAACTGGCGGGCTCACCTATTATCTTTCAACAACAACTTCGGCTGCTGCTGTCATGATCAACGGTCAACAAATTGGGTTAGTCAGAAATGTTGATACTGGTGAAAACCTCGTCGAAACGATTCTGAAACAACAAGGCGAGCCATTTGGAGTAATTGCCAAAACGCATGACCAAATCACCTATGAAACCCTCAGAGTTAATCCTGCAGTCTATCTCGAATCTTCTTTAAACGAGGAGACGTTGGAAGATAAATTAGGGTATTATCTTGAAGGTTATAAGTTAGAGGCAGACGGTTCAGTTGTCGCATATTTACCTAGCAAAGAGGATTCCGATAAACTTCTTAAAGACTATGAAGACTATTATATTAAACCCAGTGAGGAGAATAAGGTAGCTTCCGTTAGTTTTGCCGAAAAAGTTAGTGTCGAAGCGACAGAAGTACAACCAGATCAAATGAAACCACTTGACCAAGCTTTTAAAGTGTTGATTGATGGTAAAATAACCACAAAGGACTATACTGTTCAACCTAACGATTCTTGGTGGCTAATTGCCCGCAAAAATGATATGTTAACAGATGAAGTACTGGCTGGTAATCCGGGAACAAGCAAAGATACTAAGTTGCAGCCTGGTCAAGTTATTAAACTCGTTTCTACAACGCCCTATCTTACCGTCGTAAGTGAAGGAACATATTCAGGTCCAGAAACTATTCCATATGATGTCGTAACAAAGACTGACAATAGTTTAAAGGTTGGTCAAACCAAAGTAATTGAGCAAGGCAGTAATGGCTCAAAAACAGTAACATATTCTTATGTTCAAAAGAATGGTATAGATATTACCAAGCAGGTTATAGCAGAAAAAATAACTCAAAATCCAGTCAATCGCGTCGTAGCTCAAGGCCCGAGTAAGCAGCCTGTCATGGTAGCTTCTACTCTGTCTCGTGGAAGCAGTGGTTCTTCAAATATCGTAGATCGCGCACTTAGCTTACAAGGTACACCTTATGTTTTTGGCGGAACAACAACAAAAGGCTTTGACTGTTCAGGTTTTACTAAGTATGTTTACTCAGGTTCTGGAATATCTCTTCCTCGAACCTCTTTTGCACAATTTGCCTCAGGAACTTCAGTTAGCAAAAATGATCTGCGTTCAGGTGATTTAGTATTTTTTTCGACCTATGCTAAAGGTGCATCTCATGTAGGTATTTATATTGGGGGAGGACGTTTTGTTCACGCCAGTAACCCCAATAGCGATGTTAAAACATCTAGCCTTAATGACAGCTTTTACTCTTCCCGTTATCTTGGAGCACGCAGGTATTAAGTTAGAAAATTTATAAACGATTTTTTAAGAGTAACAGCAAATGCTGTTGCTCTTTTTCTTTGGGAGGTTTCGGACAATGACTGGGATTTTTTGTGAGATAACGCTCGATTTTGAAAATAGGATACATTTATTGCTAATTTTTTTCTTGACAACTGACAATTTTTCTTAGAAGATGCAGAAAAGAATAACTTTTAAATATTAGAAAGGGAGAATAAAAGGTGAATAGAAAGTTTCTTTCCCTGGTAGCGGCAATAAGCCTTATCATGGCTACGTTCATTGCTCCAGCCGGGGCTGCTTCGACAAAAACCAACTACACGATTGCTTTCCAGCAGCAAATTCCCGCTGACTATGATCTATTTATTTCCAAAGCTGGAGGCAAGGTACTCAGGGTATTGCCTGAGGTATCAGGACTCGAGGTACAATCTGATGACCCGTCCTTTTTGAATAATCTCAAAGAGGTTAAGGGAATCCAAGCCGCAAACGTTTCATTGGTTATAGCATTAGATAATAAGGAAATTGATCCGTTGGCTGCTAACGGTCAACCCGTAAGAGATATTCCTCAAGCGAATAAAGTGGATAGTTACTGGAAATATCAATGGGATATTCAACGGATCACTCATAATGGAGATTCTTATGCACTGGAGACCGGTGGTGTGAAAAGCCTTAACGGAACAGTAATCCACAAGGCGACTGTCGGTATCATTGACACTGGGATTGATTTTAACCATCCGGATCTGAAGGCTAACATTGTTGGCGGGCAAAACTTTGTACCCGCCAATGCAGACGGAGACATAACCGAAACTGGTGATCCTGATGACTATGGGGATCGTTATGGACACGGTACGCACGTTGCGGGTTTCATTGCGTCAAATGGTAAAATGAAAGGGATTGGCCCCAATTTAGGAATTCGTGCTTATCGTATCTTCTCTGCTAGCGGCAGCGCGCCGACGACCTGGATTGTAGCTGCTATTGTACAAGCAGCTAAAGATGAAGTGGACGTCATAAATATGTCCATCGGTGGATTCGATAGTATCTCTCGTTATACATACTTGGATGACAAAAATGCTTATAGTGACGTTGCAGATGCGCTTTTATACAGACGGTCCATTCAATACGCTGTAGATCATAATGTCACAGTCGTCACTGCTGCAGGGAATGAGTCTCTTGACCTAAATAATCCGACCACAATCACAAGTTACATGAACCTAACGTACGGAGACTCAGGACTTCAGTTTAAAGGGGCATCTCGGGAGGTACCAGGACAAACACCGGGAGTTATTACCGTATCCTCTTCTAATGAATGGTCTAAAGACAAAATTGCTTTCTACTCTAATTATGGATCCCGTTCCATCGATGTAGCCGCCCCTGGTGGTGATTATGGACCAATCTATGACCAAACCAGTGATCTCAACCTACGGGACCTGCACTACCATACCTTTAGCACCTACCCAACAAACATGAAACCCTATATCACATCAAATCTACGGGGCTATGCTCTGATGCAAGGTACCTCAATGGCTTCACCGAAAGTTGCAGGGATTGCCGGAGTCATTAAAGCCTATAATCCGGGATTATCCCCAGCCCAAGTGACTGCCTTGATTCAACAGACAGCAGTAGATTTAGGTAAACCTGGAACCGATGCGCTCTTTGGGGCGGGCGAAGCTAATATTTACACCGCTTTAACTGAAATGAAGAAATAACTAGGCGAACAAGAGTTTCCCATCTTGAATTTCGATGATGCGGCCAGCTAAGTGTTTGTCGTGGGTAACAATGACAAAAGCAACACCATACTCTATATTCACTTGTTTAAAGATGTTATACACATCTTCTGAACTATGTAAATCGAGGTTTCCCGTTGGCTCATCAGCCAAGACAACCTTAGGGTTATTGATCAGCGACCTAGCAATCGCTACACGTTGCTGTTGACCTCCGGATAGATCAAGGACATTGTATCGGCGATACTTATATAGCCCTAACATATCTAATAAGCGATTCGCCCTTTCCTTCACCTCTGATCGGTTGTTTCTTTGTATTTCACTAGGCATGAGAACATTGTCAAAAACATTGAACTCATGTAATAAAAAATGAAATTGAAAAATAAACCCCATAACCTGATTCCGCAATTTAGCTAATTTGCACTGCGCCATATTTTTAGTATTAGATCCATCGATGATGACTTCCCCACTAGTGGTCCTATCAAGAGTACCCATGATATTTAAAAGCGTCGTTTTACCACTTCCAGAGGCTCCAACAACCGAGTTAATGCTGTGTTCCTCAATTTCTAAATTAATATCGTAAAGAATTTGCGACTTTACCCGAGTCCCATAGGTCTTGTTAACATCTATCAATTCAATGATATTAGGCATTTTTAATTACCTCAATTGGGTTTAATTTGATACATCTGAGAGCAGGGAAAATGGCAGTTGACATAGAAACCACGAAGAAAATAAGGATAGACAGCCCAATAAACCTATAATCCACTGTAACATTAACCACAGGCAATCCTTGAGCAGTCACAATGTATTGATTAAATCCTCTAAGAAAGACGACAAGGAAACCAAGACTAAGCGCGATTCCTACAAGACTAAGTAATAACGCTTGATAAAAGAAGACAAGGCTCGCCGAAAAGCCCGTAAGACCCATCGCCTTTAAAATACCCACTTGTTTCGATTTTTGGAAGACATTGATTGTTAAAATATTGACAATACTTATAATGGTCGCCAGCATAATGAAAAATTGGATGACAAGTGTGACTAGTTTTTGGCCCACGATAGCACTGACTAATAACTGGTTCTGGCCTTTCCAATTGGAAATATATAACTCCTCCCCTGACAGAGCGCTGCTAATTTGGTCACTGACGACATCTGCTTGAAATGGGTCGTCAATCTCTAACTCAATCCCAGTCACTTTATCACCAAAACCGATGAAGTTTTGCGCGGTAGTCAAATTTGAAATCACCCACGCATTATTAATCTTAGCAACTCCGAAATCGTACAAGCCGACAATTTTCATACTCACCGTTTGTCTACCAAGAGTTAAGATACTGACCTCATCCCCGACCTTGACACCTAATCGCTCAGCTAATTCTTTGCCGAGTAAAACCTCATTCTCGTTAACCGGTGAACTTCCTTCGTAAATTGCCGCTGTAATGTTATATAGACGCTCGGTATCTGTGATATTAAACCCCCGTACAAGTATAGGGATCGTCATTTTCCCAAGTTTTATCCACGCTTGGTTATTGACATTTGGGGATACCGCTTCAACTTCCGGGAAATTGCTTCTGATCCTGTCCGCTTCCTTCAGCCAGTCACTAAATCCTCCACTTTTGGAGTACACGGTAATATGGGGGCTATAAGCTAAAATTTTATTGACTAATGTCTTTTCAAGTCCTTGACTGACCAGACCAATAAAAATCTGAACAGAGATTCCTATGGCTATGCCGAAAATGACTAAGAGCGTTTGTAATTTTCTATCAAGCAAAAACCGCCACGCGATTTTTAAAGGCAACAACATAACAATTTTAGTCCTCTCTTAGTTGTATTATTCAATGATCGTTCTACAATATCCAGGAAGTACCCTTCCCCTACCGAGCGAGACGAGCACTGGAAGTAGGAGTCTCTTCAGACTAGAAGTTCTGTTTTTTAAATTAAATTACTTAAAAAAGTAACAAGATCCTCTGAAAGATCTTCCCGACGCAAGGCGTATTCGATCGTAGCCTCCACAAACCCTAACTTGTCTCCAACGTCATACCTTCGACCTTCGAATTCATAAGCAAGGATTTCTTGAGACCGCCCAAGTTCCTTAATCCCATCCGTAAGCTGAATCTCCCCACCTTTACCTGCTGGAAGGACACTTAAGATATCAAAGATTTCAGGATTCAAAATATACCTTCCCATTATGGCTAAATGAGTTTCTGGGGCATCTTCTGGACGAGGTTTCTCCACCATATCTTTGGCACGATAAAGCCGATCCGCAAACTTTTCACCATCCACGATTCCGTATTTGGACGTATCCGATAGTGGAACTTCTTGAACCCCTACTATGCTTGCACCATAGCGCTCATATTGATTTATCATTTGACGTAAAGCAGGCACTTCAGAATAAATAATGTCATCTCCTAAAAGGACAGCAAAGGGTTCATTGCCAATAAACTTGCGAGCGCTATAGATAGCATGTCCCAAGCCTAACGCCTCTTTTTGCCGAACGTAATAAATATCGGCCATCTGAGCGACATCCTGCACCAAATCCAACAGTTCGTCTTTTGATTTTTTTTCTAGAAAGACTTCAAGCTCCATGGAACGGTCAAAGTGGTCTTCTATGGCTCGCTTATTACGCCCCGTCACAATAATAATATCTTCAATTCCGGCCTTAATAGCCTCTTCCACAATGTATTGAATCGTTGGTTTATCTACGATAGGCAACATCTCTTTTGGTTGAGCCTTTGTCGCTGGCAAAAAACGGGTTCCCAATCCTGCTGCTGGAATTATTGCTTTACGAATTTTACGCATATTCTTCGCTCTCCTTTTAACAACACTCGACTCATTTTATACATTATATTCGATTTTCCATATAATCCTTTAGCCCCTCTTCACATGTTAACCTAATATTTTCCTTTAGGTATCTGATGGACTTCTCTATCTTCAACTGAAAATCTATGTAACAAATCTCTAAGTTTATGCTTATTGCTTTCTCGTATGATAGTCGCAAACGGTCTGTTATATTTGATGGAGTACATCGACCTTGGTTCTGTAGTTTCTTATTTCGCTTAGACCAAGCATAGCGAGATAGTTTACTTCAAAGAGGCCAGCCAATGTTTTCTTCTTGTAGGCCATTCGCTTTATCATATGATAGACTTCTCTCGCACTTCTATATATAACGCCTTTGTCATTGTTAGAAGAAACAATGGGTTTCTCAATCTTATAATCTACGAATACAACTTCGTGTCCTAGATTTTCAATGGTCATTTTCAGCCCATACGCTTGAAGAAAAGAACCGTAATTCTTTATGCGTTGCAAAGACATAACTCCAACTTTCATCAGTTCAATGCTCCTTTTTACTTAGTACTCAATATTAGGTCCTTTTCTTAAAGAGCTTTATTATTTCCATTTTCCGCTGCACATAAAATAATTGAGATGAAGCTCCAGAGAACAGACGAGGATAGTTGTTACAATCCAACTGCAACCAACCCCATCAACAACGTGCAATCTAAAGGTTTTGCTACATCACCTAGTATCTCTCTAACAGAAAACCCACTACTTCCCTTCCCTACTTCACCATATAATACTCAACATACCAATCAGCGAACTTCTGTAACCCTTCTTCTATACTTGTACTCGGTTTGAAATCAAAATCCCTCTTCAAAGGTGAACTATCACTATAGGTGGTCTTAACATCACCCGGCTGCATAGGAAAGAACTCTTTCTTAGCGACAATCTCTCTACCGACTGCCTTGCTTAGCGCTTTTTCCAGCGCATCGATATAATCCATCAATTGCTCAGGTTGATTGTTTCCAATATTGTAGACTGCATATTGTATACTGTTTAGGATGCTGAACTTATCAACTCTTTTCGCAGGTGGATTGCACAAAATTCTTGCCACAGATTCAACGATATCATCGATATAGGTAAAGTCTCTATAGCAGTCCCCATAGTTAAACACCTTAATCGGCTCGCCATTAAATATCTTTTGAGCAAAACCGAAATAGGCCATGTCCGGTCTTCCCATCGGACCGTAAACGGTGAAGAACCGCAATCCTGTGCAAGGTATGCCGTATAATTGGCTGTAGGTATGCGCCATCAACTCATTTGATTTTTTAGTAGCCGCATAAAGCGAAACGGGATTGTCGACCTGATCATCGGTTGAGAACGGTACTTTCGTATTCGCTCCGTAAACTGAACTGGAGGATGCGTAGACTAAATGATCGACCATGTTATGACGACAGGCCTCTAAAATATTATAAAATCCGATGATATTGCTCTGAATATAGGAATCAGGATTTTCAATACTGTAGCGAACTCCAGCTTGAGCTGCCAGATTCATGATAATGTTTGGCTTGTACTCATCAAAGACGCTCGGGACCGTATCTTTGTCAGAGATGTCCCCTTTGATGAAGGTATAGCGATTAGATTCTTCCAACTGTTTCAATCTGCTATACTTTAAATTCACATCATAATAGTCGTTCATATTATCAATTCCAACGACTCTGCATCCTTGCTCCAACAGCTTCTTGGATATAAAAAATCCTATGAACCCAGCACCACCGGTGATTAAATATGTTTTACTGGGGTCTAACTTTTGATATCTTTCAATCATCTTAATTGGTCTCCTTTTCTTGAGATGGAATGCCCTCCACTCATCCTTATCTATCGAGTGACAGATTACTTCCTTCCAATGGAGTAATATTCCACGCCACTTTCCTTAATATCTTCCATACCATAAATATTCCTTCCATCATAAACCAGTGGTGTGCGCATCAGTCTCTTATAATCGTCCGGTTTCACAGCTTTTACTTCTCCCCATTCCGTAAAGATAAAGCAGACGTTAGCGCCTTGAAGTGCTTCTTCAACGCTCTCTACGTATTTTATACTACCCTTGCCATACTTCCCTTCACTCTCTGTACCCGTCTCGGGAAATCTCTTCTTAAAGTTATCATTCCCAACAGGATCATACGCATAAATATCTGCCCCCTGCTCTAACAACAAAGGTACATTTTCTAACGATGGGGCTTCTCTTAAGTCATCAGTTCCCGGCTTGAATGTGAGTCCCAGCACTGCCACTTTTAGCCCATTAAATGTGATAAGTCTCTGACATGCCTTCTTATAAAGGAGTATTTTCTGGTCTTTATTCACATCAATAGCAGCCTTAACCGTCCTAAGCTCATAGCCATTTTGCTTAGCCAAATAATCCAGGGCTTTCGTATCCTTAGGAAAGCAACTGCCGCCGTAACCAATACCGGCATTTAAGAACTTACTACCTATTCTACTATCAAATCCCATCCCCTTAGCCACGTCCTGTATATCCGCGCTCACTAATTCACAAAGGTTAGCAATGTCATTCATATAGGATATTTTTAATGCAAGAAAGTCATTGGAAGCATATTTAATCATCTCAGCAGACCTTCTTGACACGGATACAATGGGCAAGCCAAAGGGTTCATAGACCCTCATCAAAGTTTCCTCGGCTGTTTTACTGTACGTGCCAATGATAATTCTTGCCGCCTCTAAAGTATCGCGCACTGCTGTACCTTGAGCCAAGAACTCTGGGTTACTTGCTACTTCGACCTTTATCTTCTTATTCTTACCAAGATTATCCTTCTCACCGTCTCTTGGCAGAAAGTCCTTAATAAATTGCTCGACCTTGTCATTGGTACCCACAGGGACTGTGGATTTAACCACAACAAGACAATCCTTTTCTACTGTTTCAGCTATCTGTCTTGCGACTGTCGCTATATAAGACAAGTTGGCAGAGCCGTCAGGCTGTTCTGGAGTTCCAACGCCGATAAAGATTGCATCTGCATTTTTGTAGGCTGATTTGTAGTCGGTAGTGTATGTTATTCTATCTTTATTAAGATACATTAATTCCTCTAAGTCCTGCTCATAGATTGGTGAAATGCCTTGTTGCATCATTATTACTTTCTTCACATCAATATCAACACAAGTTACATGATGACCTCTGTGGGCCATGCATACGCCTGAGACTAAGCCAACGTAGCCTGTCCCTGCAACTGCTATGTTTAGTGGATGGGTTATAGTCTTCGGGGTTTGGATTTGTGGGGAAAGTGTTTTAAAAGTAATATTGTTCAAAGTTTTTCTCCTTTAATATCGATGATTTCCAATTTGAGGGTATAACACTACTACTGTCTCCTACAGCAATACAGCGAGGCGAACTCGAGTAAAGACAGAACATAGAAATGTCGAATTGTAAGAGCAAAGAAACAGTTCAGGAACCCGCACCTATGAGCTTTTTTAGGTTACGCGGAATACGATTTTTGATTTTCTTAAAATAAATTTTCATTCCCATTCTTTTATAAAAAAATTTTTCTACACCTGCATACCCTTCTTCAGTATAAATATCCATTACTTTTTTCCTTATCTGAGGTTTTGTACATGGATGATATAAATTTCCATTTTTATAGCCAATTTTTTCAAATTTAGATTCAACCAAATGTAATCGACTCCTGTTCTTTTGAATCCATTTCATTCCATCTGCAGTATTCACAACAATACAAGAAATACCTTTTTCCACTGAATACAGTCCTTTTGTATCTGATAAAATTTCTGAATGCTGATACTCTATTCCCCAATAATCACCGATAGTTATATCTGCAGGCCTGTTTCTACAAGCATACTTGCACTCATAACAACTTTCTCTAAAAATCGAACCTTTTAAAAAAAAATTATAGTAGGAGGATTCTTTTAGATAAACAGTTTTTGTTTTTACTCCCCCCCATTTCGTTTTTACAGTAGCCTTTCCAATCATCGATTTCCACCCTTTTGTTTTATCTCTAAATTCAAAATCAACAATTTTTCCACCAATTTTTTTTTCCAGTAATGACAAGTATGCTTTAAAAAAGTCCGCGTTAGGAACACCATGACAAATTATATCGACGGTAAGTAAATTTTCGTATTTTTTATGTAAATATGCTTTAAGACTAGCAATCTGACAAGGCGTGCCTGAAAATAAAACCCGTCGTCCTTGCAATAAATATTTTTTTGCTTCCTTATAAGTCTCTCCAATATAACTTTGAACGTACTTAGAACCTTGCAATTTCACAATATCCTTTATTTCGCGTATCGCTACATGCTTAGGCACAAGCTCGATTTCACCATCTGTGTTATTATTACTTTCTTTGTCCAGCGTCGCTCCAAATACCACGCCTTCATTTTCCAAAAAGTCTGTTGCAATTGCCGAAAATGCACCACCAGACGAAGAAATACTCAATTGTTTTTCATTCTTATTACACGCCGCATAGCAAACTTTTGGTTCGTTTTGTTCGATTATATTTTGAAAGGCACATACTTCATTGCATATTCCGCAAAAAATACAAAGTTTTTCATCAATTGATGGATAAAGGAATCCGTATACATCACCCTTCATAGAAATAGCTTGTTTTGTACACGCACTTACACAGGCTTCACACCCACAACACATTTGTTTTTGATCAAAAAGTATAATTTCTTTACATTTTATATCATTATCATTTTCCACTATCATTTTCTCCCTTCATTTACTACAATTCCCTTATAAGTATTTGCCATAAAGAAGAACAATCGCTTAATTTGGACTTGCTGAAAGAGCAGTTCAGGGTGAATATAAAGCCAAATAACACATTCATTTATTCCAATCAGCAAGCTTAAAGTGTACTTAGTACACCGCTCAAGAACAATAACATACGTATCAAGTAGGATGTACATACAATAATTGAAAGTGAAACTAATACATCCTTAACATATTTCCACCATAAGAATTTCATTGTGTTAAATAGTGCACAAAAAAACCATGTTTGTATACAAAAAACGCAAGCAGACATCAATGCTAAACCTATGTAAATACTATCAAAAATACAGCAACCCGCTATCAAGCTAAGCACACAAGCAATTAACTGAATAATTGTCGAAATCATTGGATACTTTTGTTTGTTTAATACAATTGCAAGTCCCCGTGATGACAACAGCATAAAAGTGGAAAATGCATTAAAAACAACAATTCTTATCATATCACCGGTAATGACATACTCGGGACCAAGTGCTATAGGTATTAGCACATCAGAGAGAGAATATAGTAATATTAAAGGAAATATTGCTATATTCATTGCTCTTTTCAAGTTTCTATATGTAAAATTACTAATTGCAATAACATCATCTTTTATCGACGCTATAGATTGGTAATAAACCCGGCCAATTGAAGTTGCCAGCAAATTAACTGGTATATTTAGGATTTTAACGGAAATCGAATAATAGCCTACCATTTCAGGTCCAAATAATGCACGGATCAACAAAACAGGGAGTTGGTTTTTAACCTGTGTAATAAAATTCGTAGGCATTTGATAAATTACAAACTCTCGTTTTGATTTTACTATCTTATAAAATTCCTTTGTGCTAAACAAAAACATTTTATTAGGCAAATATCGTTTTAAATGAATTAGCGTTACAATTTGCCCAAGTATCATACCGATATAATATCCGTATGTAATTTGCCCCATCAAGCCCAAACAAATAGCAATAACACTTGCAAATACATTGTTAATAATGGGGTTTTTCATTAATATATTGTACTGACTTTTTTTATTAAGCCATGTATAGCATATTTGTGTCTGCTGATAAGTAAAAGCAATAATCACAACCATAAGTGCAATTATATATTGTTCGGTATAAGCGAAGGGACTTGAAAGGAAATTGTAAATAACAATAACTAGACCAGAGAGAATACACAATATCAATCCAATTGTAGAAACCACTTTATATATCAAGAATGTATCTTCTTCTTTTTTTTCAATCATAATAGCATTTGTCAAGCCTAAGTCTGAAAATGCATTAATAATAATTGATATTGAATACATTGTTGCCCAGACTCCAAGTATCTTTGCACCATATATTCGAGTAAGAATCGGTAATGTAATAAAAGAAACTATTTGACCAACCATTGTTCCACTGCTAATCTTAGCGACATTTCTCATATTTATTGACAATTTTAGCTTATCGAATATTTTGTAAAGCATCTTACTTTAATCCTTACTACTTATTCCAAACTAATTAGTTTATTTAAAACTAGATTTCAAAATACAGTGAATACTATTCTATATTCGAAATAATCTTATTCAAAAATGTGAAGGCATGCTCTTTTTCATGTTTAATTCGTGAAAGTACTATTTCATAATCTATGGTTTTGTTTAAATCTAACTCCAAATTATTTTCAAGAAAACGACTTTTTAGCTCGAATTTATCGAGCAATGTTTCCAGTCGCGCATTACCCATATGTGTTTCTCTATGCAAACCAATAAAGAACTCTTTTTCCATGATGATCGAAAAAGCAGTCCCGTGAAATGAATTTGTAACAACATATTTTGCATTACTAAAGTACCCTAAAAATTCGCCGATACCAGCAGTTGAAACAATTTTTGTGTGAAGAGGCCTTTCTGCTCTAACTGACAAATATATGATTTTTAAACCGGTTTTTTGGGAAAGTTGTTTTGCAAACGAAAGTAAATCAGGAGACTTTGCTAAAGTAAAAACTAAGATATAATTATTTTCCTTTGGAATGACAGCATGCTCCATCCATTCCATTTTATCAATCAAAAAAGTTGGATCTATCAACAATTCTGCAGATCGCTTTGTTTTAAGTTCAACCGCCTCTTGCAAATCTTTTTCGCGTACAGAAATATTGTTAAAATCCTTTAACTCCCGACTTAAGCACGCCATAACCGAAGGTGTAATCTCACCCAAACTAGCTGCGTAAGAGTTTTTCTTTTTGGCATCCTTTACAAAAGATAAATAAAAATTAAAGTCATTCCCTGTTTTTCTTAAATCCCATATCTGGTCACTACCAGCGATAAAACTATCATAAATTTTATTTGAATCTGCAATGTTCTGGGGTGTATATAACTTTTCTGATAATGTAGTATTTTGCATCATAAATTCTTTGATTTTTTTCTTGCGAATAGAACGTGTAGGATACATCAATATATATTCTAATATTTTTTTGACACCACCAGAAAGCCTTCCTCGAAATGTATCTGTGTGCTTATACATATCACACAAGTAATCGACCACTTCGCAATCATAACCTGTACTCTTTACTGCTCTGTATAAAGCGAAACATTGTAAGGTCGCACCATAGTTAACCGCCTTGTGAAAAGTTATAATTCCAATTTTCTTGCTCAAGTTATATCCCCTTTTCAGTTGCCCAAAAATAAAGTCAAATACTATTGACGCAATTTTCTCTTATATGCATGGATCAAAAATATCATCATAGATAATGTAACCACCTGAATCATAATTTGATTTGGATAATATATCCAGTTTCCTGTGATGCCATATACGCCAATTAAAATTTGCATATATATTATGAAGTAAAGCATTTTTTGATGAATAACCGATAAATCTGTTAACCGTTTGAATAACTTAAATGCACTTATAAAAATAGAACTCAATAAACTTAGGTAAATAGTACCTCCAATTATTCCTGTTTCGGCAAATATTTGATAATATACATTATGAGCTTGGTATATCCAAATATCTCCATTTCCAAATCGAATTCCCGAATCATTTGCAATTGCATTAAAGCTGCCTATTCCCCTTCCATATATCGGATTTTCTTTAAACATATTAATGGCAACCTCCCATAATCGTTCCCTTCCATTCATCGTCAAAAAATCGTCATTATCCTGAAAACGCAAAAACAGATTATACAACTCATCTATATTCATGGATAAAAAATATAAACTAATCCCTAAAACAACCGCAGCACCAATAAAATATATTTTCCGTTTACCTTGTTTTGAAATCATAATAAAGAATATTGGAACAATCACTGAAACAGCAAACAAAGTCCTTTTACCCGTCAGCATTAAGGCTATATAAAAAATAAACAACAATATAAACATTTTTTTATTTGATGCTGATTTTGTAAAATAATTGCCCCAGGTCAGCGCTAAGGCTACATTAATAATAACAGCTGCTTCACCACGTTCTCCGATTAAACCTGAATATGCTCCTGTTTGCAGCTCGCTTATTGTTTGTTCATACGTTCTTGATAGTAAAAACAAAAAATTATCCGGTATCATATTTTGTATAAAAACGGATATGATAATAGAAATTGCTGCAACCATTGCTATTACTTCAAATGCTTTTATAATTCGTAAATATACTATTTCATTAAATGGCCTTGACAATATAAGACAGCAACTAAGATAAATACTAAAATATTTTATTGTTGCAACCATATCCTGTGTATAAACAATTCCAAACCCCATCCAAATTGTAAGTATAATAAAAAGAATAAAACTTCTGTTTATATATATATATGTTTTTTGTGTTTTAAAAAGCATTAAAAGAGCAACAGCCCAAATCAAATATATTCTATATGAGAATATTATTGTTGCGCCACTCATGCATACAGCAATAATAAATACCATAATTAAATTATCTATTGTATTGCTTTTACTATTTAATTCTTCTTTTACAATCATATTGATAGCTACCTCATGCTTCGAAATCTTTTATAATGAGCAAGTACGATCCATTGAAAGGCTTTGGATTCTACTTGCTTTTACAAATTTGTATTGCTTCATCAATTGATTTGCCATTGTGGTAGGAATTCATAGAGGGAGACCGATGATTCATCGAAAATATTTGTTATGGAATTTGCTCATTTATAGTTTTTTTATAAACAGCGATGATTGTATAATAAAATACCCACAAATTTAAGCAATATAATGCTGATGAAATTCGAAGTAATCGATTCGGTGCTCTCATAGCCAATTTTTGCATATGTTTTTTTACAGGATAAGTTGTTGCGAATTTTTTAAATAAATCCCGTCGTCTCCCCTTAGCAAAGGTTTTAGCTGTCGTCCACACTGTACGGGGTAACATATAATCACTAAATTTGTGAACGTAATCACATTCTTCATCTAACATATATTGTTTCACTCTAATCATTGCTTCAACCAAATCCGTCTTGTTCCAACTCACTGTGTTTACTGCTGATAAAGGGTTATTATAATAACCGTACATCTTATCTTTTATGATAATTCCAGTACTACAATGAGTCAGATATTTCCAAGCAAACTCTAAATCTTCACCGTATTTTGTTCCTGCAGTAAAGCTAATATTGTACTTATCTATAATATCTTTTTTGTAAATGAATCCGCCAAAATGAATATTTTCTTTCTCATACATAAAGGTTTTCATTATATCGGCTATATTAATAATTGATGCGGTTTTGCTATTGACTCCTTTTTTGTTTAAAACACTTTCTATATCTCTATCAAAATAAGCAAAAGACACATCAATCTTATTAAATTCCACTAATTCAACTATTAACTCTAAAAATTTTCTGTGATAAACATCATCACCATCTAAAAAACATAAATACCTACCATTGGCATTTCTTAATCCATTATTTCTAGCTACGCTTACCCCAGAATTACTTTGTTCTAAATATCTAATATTCAAAGATGACTGATTCATATAATTATCTACAACTTCATGAATATTGTCAGAAGAGCCATCATTGATAATAATAACTTCAAAGTCTTTGTAAGATTGATTCTCTAGGGATTTTAGTGTCCATGGTAATGTTTTTGCCGCATTATAACAAGGTATGATTACACTAACATAAGATTTGTGCAAAGTATTTGATTTATAGCCCAAAATTGCATTCCTCCGCTTTAATGTGTGTAATAGAATACACTGTAATTCTGTTATAACCTTTTTCAGGCTAGTTTTTACAATAGATTATTTATGGGAATTATATATAATCCTCTCTTACCCTCATGTACCGAATCGATACATACGCTATCACCAGCATGATTCCATCTTGGGTGCAAGTCGCATCGCACATCGTTATCATAACGAAATGGAGCAAAAACCCTGGTAATTTTTATTGCTTCATTACTCTCTTCTTTGCAGATAAATACCGATGCAAGACGCTTTCTGTTAGGGTATTGATCAGTCACGATCAAACTGCCATTAGGAGAATAACTGCAATGTCCATCTGTATTCAATTCCTGCCAAAATATTTTATATTCATGTGTCTTATCTCTCATTAAATAATAGTGGTCACCCGTCTCAAACTTACGCATAAAAGAGAGAATCTCATTATTATTCTTCCAATAGCAATGGGAAGTAAAATTATCATCATTCAGATTGTACATATCAGATCCATCGCATTTGGCAGTTACCAACCGGGTAAACTTTCTGCCCTTTTGGAACCAGCGATGCAGGATCATAAATCTTTCACCATCCGGGCTAATCATAAGATGATTTACTTTATGCTCTGCCCCTTTCATTTCTTCTCTAGGTTCTAAGTTTGCAAAGTCGGTATATTTCAGAATTTCAATTACTTCACCAGTTTGCAAATCCATTTTCCAGATGCAGGTCTTGTCGGGACATAATTCCTTTTCTGTCATATCCGGCAGGTTGGTATAACCATATCCTTTTCTAAGCCTGTGTAATCTTGAAAAGTCAAGGCTTAAAGCAAATGTTCCATCTGAAGAAACACTATAGACCGGTAAGGGTAAAACTTTTTCTTCTGACTTCGTTTTAACATTAAAAATGACGGAACAGTACTTATTACCTCTGAAATCATTATAGATAATTCTTTCTGCGAAGTCCGGCCCCAACCACTGTGCCATACAGCCCTGCTGCACATTCCAAGCATGTGTCGCAGCAATTTTGTATGGCTTATTACCGTTCCTTGTATCAAGAAGAATAATCTCTGCATCCTCTTTCGGAGCAACGGACTTATATGCTTGTCGCACTTTTAAGCAAATCATATGCCTATCGGTAATGTCCCACGGGGATTTATCGTAATAACCAAAGAAGTATTCAAATTTATCGTCTGGTGATACTCGAATCACTTTACCTTCTGATTTGAATTTTTCATTTGACAATGCGTACATGCCAAGCTGATAAACTCTCTTGCATGAGCGCTTAACAAATGGAAACTGTTCTAATAATCTTTTTCCTGTATTTTCTAATGCAACAAAATTCATCTGTTTACTCCAACCTGTGTCAATCTCACTTATTTTGATCCTTATCTCTGGCAAGATACCGATTAGGATAAAAGCAAAAATCTATAATCCATATTTTCTGAGATATCTTATATAACATTAATGGAAGAATGATTCCGGATAATGTACATATACATAACTGGCTCCACCCTCCCTCGATTAAAATTCCAAGTCTATCCATAGATATTCTAGCGACAGCTATTACAACTCCATGTATTAGATAAATAGGAAATGAATTCTTTCCGATGTGTTCAAGTATTTTATTGGGGCCGATTCGATAACTCAGCTGTAGGAAAAAAGTTATACATAAGAATGCTTTTACTACATTAATGATTGCTTTTACTACATTAATGATTGAAAGCGAATTTATCTGTTCAAAATTAAAGCAAATAATTACCATGGCTGCCATTGCCATTTCGTTCAAAACGAACAAGGTATTATTTTTTTTATTAACCCCAAGCCATTTTATAAAGGAAGCTCCTGCATGGGCACCTAAATAAAAATAAAAGAACCATTTTAATACATCACATAGAACCATGTCGGTAAAACTAATTTCACTTAAAATCTCTAACTTACTTATATATGGCAATATCATCATGGCAATAAAACTGACTGCTAAAATTACTTTTTTATTATAATTCTGGCTATCCAACAGAATAGCAATTATGGTAATCACCATCAAAGCGTAAATAAACCACATGAAACTGATGGGATACACCGGAATTAAAATCAAGTCAGAAATATCTAGTTTCGTATTTACATAGCCTGATGTGAATGCTTTCAAAATCCAGTAGCCAATTGAAAATACGATGTATGGTATACCGTAACTTAACACCTTTTTACCTATCTTGTTCCCTACGGTAATGTCCGGTTTATCAGTTACCCGATATAGATAACCACTTATAACAAAGAACAAAGGCATCTGAAAACTCGCAATAAAACTGTGTACAAAATTAAATCCTGCAGCCTCTAACAGAAGCCCTGAATTATGATAAGACGCAACCACATGCCCCATCACTACAGCTATAATTGCTACTCCCTTTGCAACATCTAACCAATACTCACGCTTATGCTCTACTCTCCTTGCCTCTTTATCAGTCATCTCACCAATTCTCCTGAATAAACTCCTCAATCATATTGACAATTGCCATCGGGTCTTTATTTATCCAAGGAACAACATCAGCCGTTCCATCATAAAACGTTTGAACTGCTGCTCCTAAATCCTCCATCTCGTAAACCGCAAGAACATATTTGTTTGCTGCAAATACTTCATTATTTTGTATTTGATGGTCATTGATATGCTCACCGTATTTTTGAAGCCTAGTGACTGCAATGACTTTCTTTCCTGCATTTAAAGCTTTCATGATGGAGCCGGATGCTCCGTGACTTATGACGATGTCCGCTTCATTCACTTTTTCCTGAAATTCCTCTTGAGAAAGAAAATCCCTGTATTCAAAATGTTTTGGCTGATAGGTAGAAGTGCCAATCTGAGCAAATATTTCTTCCTTTATGATCCCCACTTGACACAACTCGTCCAACTTCACGAATAGGCGATTAAAAGAGTAGTTCCGGGAACCAACGCATACAAAAATCAATAGAGACACCCCCCATAAATTGCACTCTTATAGAATTTCTTTTGTGTCTCCCACTGGACAATAAATAAATCTGTATGCTTTTCCATTTTAAGACCAGCCACGGTAGGCATGTTTGCTCTTCCAAAGGTCTCAATGAAGACAAATTTTTTATGGAATAGAACTGTTAATAAATAGAAAGGATAAGCAACCATTGTTCCAGTTGTTATAATGAAATCAGGTTTCTCCCTTATCCATATCATCAATGTTTTCGTGGCATTATAGAGCATCTTGAAAGGCATCAGTTTATCTTTCAGATCCGTCTGCAGCATAAAATATTTCGCTTTGGCTTCAAACTGCGTTTTCTCAGTAACAAAAAAACCATCGTATTTATCAATGAGGGGCTGTAGCTTTTGGAGTTGCTCCCAATGACCGCCCGATGAGGATACAAGACAAACCTTTGGCTTTCTTGTGTTGCTATTATTTTTATTAAAAGAATGTATAATTAACTCGCTCCTCTCCCCACCAACACTACCGGCACCGTCTTTACCAATATCGCTAAATCCATCCACAAAGACCATCGTTCCACATACTCTGCATCCATTTCCATCCACTCATCAAAATCCACTTGATTCCGCCCACTAATCTGCCAAATACATGTAATCCCAGGCCTAACCGCCAACCTCTTTCGATGCTTCGGATCATACATATTAACCTCACTCGGCAATGGAGGGCGTGGTCCGACCAAACTCATTTCTCCCAAGAATATGTTCCATAACTGTGGCAACTCGTCTAAACTCGTCTTCCTTAAAAACCTTCCGACCGGAGTAACCCGAGGATCGTTTGAAATCTTAAACACCGGCCCACTCATCTCATTAAGATGAGCTAACTTGGACTTAAGTTGTTCCGCATCCACAACCATCGATCTGAATTTATACATCTTGAAGATCCGACCATTTAAGCCCACACGTTCTTGACCAAAAAAAACTGGTCCCTCAGATGAAACTTTAATAGCGATCGCAGTTGCCAACAGAATCGGACTTATAACTACAAGACCAATACCCGCAAGAATTACATCCATACCCCTCTTGGCTAATTCCTGTACAGGCAACCTTGGACGACCATCATAGGCAACCATCGGGAGTCCACCAAAATCAATCGGTCTACTCCGAGCAACTTTAGCTACTGTCTCATCGGGTAGAACCGTTACTGTTTTCCCCATGAGATCTAGTAATTCAAGACAATCCTTCACCCGTTCATCTGACAATGGTGCTGTGATAACCGTAAGATCTACTATTTTCATACCTATAACGGTTTGGAGATTTGAATAATGACCTAAGTATTGTATCTCCAGACCATTGCGTTCAGGGGCCAAGTAACCAACCACTTTGTAACCCAATTGAGGATTTTCTTTTACTTTATCTAAATAAGAGTGAGCAGCCTGTCCGCTACCAAGGATTAGCACATAACGTGCATTTCCTCCTATCGTACGCCAAGCTTGCAGCATAAGTCGAACCATTAGATGTACACTTACCGTTAGACACAGCGCTGTAGCCTCAAAGTAAAATACAAAACGGTTATGTATCAGCGAGGGCTCGTATAATGTAACGGACGCAATGGTTACGGCAAAGGTAACTACATGTGCTTTAATGAGTTGCTTGGTTTCTAACCTTGCGGACATAAACCGCCTAGACTGGTAAACTCGATAAACGTTAGAGCTAATCATCCAGCATAAGCTGTAAACCAAAAATATAAGAAAGTATTGTTCCCAAGCGCTCCCGGGTATAGCATGTTTATACTGATAAAGCTCCACAGTAAAGAAAAACCCTAAACCAAGGACAATTAAATCTACTAACTGGGAAATGTCATCTAATATGGCACCGTATTCTCTTAACACTTTCTCTCATCCCCTTGGAGATGAAACATACTTCTCTTAGAATCGGCTGAGAGCACCATATTATTACATTTCGATATATATTCTATTAGCAGCGTTTTTCCTGAACCCCCTGACATCAATATCAACTTCATATCTGGTATCCCTCTCTTCCTCTATCTAAAAAATCTCGTAAACCTATTAAATGCCAAATGTCACCTTAATGATGTTTAAGTAACAATCAAAAATCAGAATTGCTGAGTTATTGCCTCCTCACTCAAATATTTTGCCTAAGGCAATTTATACCCCTATCATCGAGAAAGACGGTTACATTTTCCCTATGACATCAAGGATTTCAATCGATTCTCGAATACCTTCTTCTGAAATTAGTGCCAGTATGAACCACTTCCCCTATTCTTGACTCATTATAAGACGCTTCCAATATTTGTACATCCGTGTAAGCTACAGGATAAATAAATAAATTCCACGGTATTTCCTACAGGCTAATTCAAAATTGAGAGCAGAATGCAAAAGAGCCACACATGATGTGTGACTCTTTGCATTCTCTTTTTATACAACCTTAAGCTCATTATCTTAACTAAGCGCTTTCCACTTTATCCTTTGTATAAATCAATACAGCCTCTAACCGAGATTTAACGCCTAACTTTGACAGTATATTGCTAACATGGAAATCCACAGTGCGGTTTTTAATGCCCAATGTAGCAGCAATTTCTCTGTTGCGTAGGCCCTGGGCAATTAACTCTATTATTTCTATTTCCTTTGGAGTAAGTAATGTACCTGGGTTTTTTTCGGGCTCTATAATATTCGTTTTAATCTCTTCGCCCACAATCACAGATCTAAGATAAGGGGCCATGTTTTGGGAAAAATAGTACTTACCACTTGAGGCCTGTAATATTGCCACAGTCATTTCGGTTTTTGTACAGTCTTTAAGAAGAAAGCCATGGGCACCTTTATTTAAGGATGCATTAACATACTCTTCTGGGTTTTGTCCAGTAAGCATAATAATACTGACATTTGAATCTAGCTCTTTAATTTTTTCTATCAAATCAGTTCCGCAAAAATCAGGAAGATTTATATCAAGTAATACCACGTCCGGATGTTCTGTCTTCACTATTTTTAAACAATCACATCCATTCTTAGCCGTTCCCACTACAGAAATATAGGGCTCAGAAGATAGCAATAATACAGTACCTTCCGCAAAGAGTGTGTGGTCATCCACAACTACCACTCTTATAGCCTTCTCCAAGCTAGAGACCATAATATTTCTTCCTCCTCCACTAGCATCCCTAAGTCCACCTAATAATTACACCGCAACCTGCCTAACCTTTACTCTTTAACATCCATCTTTTAAATCGGGATAGAAGCCTTAAGTGTTACCCCATGACCAATTTTTGAAGTGATATAAAACTTTCCACCCAAACTTTCTATTCTTTCTTTCATTCCAATTATTCCGAAATGATTACCCACTAGCGACCAATCGGCGATTTTCTGGGGGTTAAACCCTTTACCGGAATCATTAATTATCATTTCAATTCTCTCATCTTCCAGGGTAATGGTGACATTTGCTCTAGTTGAACCTGAGTGCTTCATTACATTATTAATTCCTTCTTGCAAAAAGCGAAACGCTACCACTTCAATATCCTCATTAAACCGATGTTCTCTATTCAATCCTATTACTTCAAGAAATATTACCAATAGCTCTTTTTGCATAATTTGCTGAAATAGTACCTCGACAGCAGGAATAAGACCCAAATCCCTCAAAGAGGATGGACGTAAATTACTACATATTGAACGAAGTTCGTAATTTAAATCCTCTATCATGTCCTGCATGCCAGAAACAGTGTGAAAACTATTATTCTCAGTCGAAAAATTAGCAATTAATTCTTTCATTCTCCGGTTTAAATCCAAGCCTATCTGTAATGATCCGTCATGTATTTCACGCGCTAAAGCTTTCTTTTCTTCCTCAAGGTTACTAAACAATAATCGATTGATTACTTCCAGTCCCTGGCTTCTTCGTTGTGATTCCCGAGACTTTTTCTCTATTACATTTATTTCCCTAGACAATTGCTTTATGAAACGGATCCCTTTGAGGCGCTGGCCTATTTGATAACACACTGAAGTTAGCAGCAGTACTTCATTTGATTGAAATCTGATATAGGAACGACGATGACCCAAGAACATACCGCATATAAAATCGTCAGAAACAAAGGGTATGTACATCTCTACAGGAAAATCACTGGAAAAAGTTTCGATGGTATGCCTTGTGCTTTGAGCTGTTCGGTAATAGTCCTCCATGATTGCTTGTTCGGTTGTATTTCCAAGGTATCGTCCTACCGCAGTTTTTGTTTGCCAACCTTTCCGATCCTCTGCTATAACAAAAGCACCTTCCAACCCGAGTTGGTTCACTAACTCTTCTACTATTAAAGCCTCATTCATAGAGGACGGATTTCCGTTTAGTTCTAAACTTTTATTTTCAATTCTACAATTTCCATGAGTACCAATAATTTTATCAATTCCACAATGCAATAAAGCTTTAAAAAGATTAAAGATCAATAGTGCCATTATAGTTAACGACAACAATAAAAGATAAGTCTCAATATTTAAGCTTTTAATCGCCCCTATTAGCAATAATAACCAAGTAAAAAGGCCACTTGTTAGAATACCGGAAACTAAAGAAATAATGATAACCTCAAGGAACTTTTGTCCATCCGGCAAACTCTCATTTACTACAACATAACTAAGAGTAATCGGAACAATCGCGATAAAGAGAGTACTAATCTTAGGATTAACGATAAGGTCAATATCAAGGAGGATTGGAATCGCTGTAAGTATAATAAAAGGCAACAATCCTATTGCTAGTCCCACTAGCACAATGGTTGCCTGATTTTTCTCTGGTTTATCCGCCGGTAATTTAATAAGCCTGACTAAATTCCATAAAACTGTAACAGTACCAATCAGCCCATTGGCTAGCGCTAGTTTTCTTATTTCTGCAACTGCAAAAACAGCTCCTAACCCTTTTAAAATTAGGATCATAACTATAAGTGCAGAAATTAGACATAAGACCCAAATTATAAGCCGATTTAATCCATTACGTGCGTTAGTCAAAACAGAAATAAAATTCACTAGTAGCACTGGTACGAGTGAAAACCCAATTACTTCCAGTTCCCTCGCCAATATCAACCCACGGCTTGAGGCAGGGGCTAAAATTATGACTAATCCGACTAGCCAATTTAACCAGAATATAGCACGAGCTTGTACAAGGAAGGGTCGCTTAAATACAGTAACGAGACCTACCAACCAAAAGATAAATCCAAGAGCCGCCATCGGGAGTTCACTTAACAATGTATATGTCAAAGGCGGTTTAGCGATCTGGACAACTCTAATCGGCTCTCCAGAACTTTTTACGGTGACCGCAGTGGCACCTTCTACGTCACCCCACTTTTCAGTAGACGGATACGTTCCTGGGTCGTCGTTATCAATTTTTAAAACTATATCCCCTGTCTGAATCCCCAATCGATAGCCCTCTCCATGGGGATCACTAAAAGTTACGGTCCAGTCACCTCCTCTGCTTTCAATGCTAAGACCTACATACGGGTGATTGACCAGTACCGTAAAATACACGAGGCAAACTAAAACAAAGGCGGCATTAGCAATTCGAAATGCTAGCCGCCTACACATTTTATCTAACAAGCTGAATCAACTTCTCTTTTCTTTTTTCCGGAATTGGGATACCGTCTAAAATCTCCATCGCACGTTGCCTATACATCTCGTGAATCACCGAACAATAATGAATAGTCCCCTCATTAACGACCAATTCTCTTAACTGCTCTCTTTCTTTTAGACCGAATTGATCTAACTTTATGCTCGCCAAAGAACTAAGGCGTTTTAACTCTTCAGCTTTTATCTCATTAAGAACATATAAAAGATAAACGAACGGTAGAGTTTTCCTTCCCTTAACTAAATCACTTTTTGTTTCCAAATTTAGGAAATCATCGAGATCGTTTTTGATTTGGCTCATTAAACCTAATTTCATCCCGAATTGTTCTAACTCGTCGACAATTGTTTGTTCGGCGCCTCCTAAGATCGCCCCAATTTTACACGCACTTGCAGTTAATCCGCCTGACTTTTTCTTAATAATCTCAAAATATTCTTCAAGCGAAATCTTCTCTTTACTGTCATTCAAAAACTCCTGAAATTGCCCGTCACATGCTTGTAACCCCATCTGGTTAAGAACATTGTTCACATGTTCGAAGTGACTCCGATTAGATATAGTCGAAAGGGCTTTGTAGCTAAGGACTAGTATACAAGTAGCCAAATTAATCGCTTGCGCAGAAGGGACTTTACGCCATGGAAGATCGTTGTTATCTTGGTCTTGAATATCGTCCAAAATATCGGCTGCCAAGGCGTATAGTTCCATTGCAACGGCTCCTTGCACCCCTGCTTCTAAGAACCCCCCAGTGCTTTCGCAAGAGATAAGAATTAATCGGGCCCATACATACCTGCCCTTGATTCTAAAATTGGAATCAAGCCAACTATTGATTATGCTTACTACACCCTTGCTAAGCTCTGATCTAGTTAAAAGCAGTTTTATTTCCTTCGCAATAATTTGGTCCATATTCATGGCATCATTTCGCCCCTTTAGAACCAAAAAAGAGTCGGTGACAGTCTAGCTGCTAGAGACATACCCGACAATTCTTCTTTCGAGAAAACTTTTGTTACTGCCTCCAATTCGCAACTAGTAATTTCACGGATAGATTCTAACTGCGGTATTATTACTGAGCAATGGTTTGGATTTTTGGCCAATTTATGAACTAATTCAGCGATGTTGTCATAATTCATTTTAATCTCCCTTTCCTTTTAGAAGTAGTTTGACATTTATTCATAAATTCCTCCTATTTGGGAAAATATTATGAAATCATCATATTTGTTACACTTTTTTCTTCTAATTGTCAGTTAATTAGTAATCTTTAAGCATTTTAAGGAAAATGTCGAAAATGGGACGGTTTCTTCGCTTTAGCGAGCATTATGAGAAGTTTGCTTCTTCTTCGTATCGTCACAAGCGTTATAGTAGTAGTAATAGTAGTATTCGTTTGCATTCATGTCCACTTTATTGAGAACAGCCCCGAGGATCTTAACCCCTAATTTATCCAGCTGTTCCTTGGCTTTTTGCGCATAACCTTTGTTCACCTCCCCTGAGGCTAAGACTAGGATGACTCCATCAACTTCCTGGGCAAGAATCGCGGCGTCAGTAACTGCAATAATCGGAGGAGTATCGATGAGGATCATGTCAAATTGCTCACTAACTTCCTCAATTAAGCATTTCATCCGTTTGGACCCGACAAGCTCTGCAGGATTTGGAGGAACGGGACCTGCCGAAAGAACCATGACACCGGGCACAGTCGTTTCCCTGATGTATTTACGATAGTCTTGATCTTGAACCAAGGAAACGGATAGTCCTTCTCCATTATCCAACCCAAATAGTTTATGCTGAGTGGGATTACGCAAATCAGCATCGATAATCAGAATGGATTTTCCTGATTGAGCCATACTAACCCCAAGATTAGCTACCGTGTGAGATTTTCCTTCCCGAGGACCTGAACTAGTGACCAATATTTTTTGAGTCTCCGAATCCACACTCGTAAACTGGACATTTGTTCTGAGCGCCCGATAGGCCTCCGAGATTGGGGATTTTGTTTGCTCTAAGGTAATTAATGAATATGCCAATCAAATCTCCCCCTCTTGCCCTTATTTTCCCATTTCATAGTTTGGAATGACACCCAGCACTGGAATCCCAAGAAGCTTCTCGACATCACTCGAGGTCTTTACGGTGTTATCCAAATATTCCAGTAAAAAGACCAGTCCAACAGAAGCCATAAGGCCCACAACAAGGGCAATCAGTACGTTTAGGGCTTTTTTGGGCTTAATGGGCTTATCCGGGATCACTGCAGTATCCACAATACTTACACTGTCCACTTTTTTGATTTCAATGATAGCTTTAGAAAACTCTTGCGCCATTGTATTAGCAATCGAGGCTGCCAACTCAGAGTTTGCATTGGTCACCTGAATTTCCAAAATTTCCGTGGTCTTTACTGGATTTATAGAGATCAGACTGTCGAGTCCTTCGACTGTCAGAGGCAAATTTAACTCCTTGATCACATTTTGTTCGACGGTACGACTCTGCGCAATCGTTGCATAAGTTTTAGCAAGTTGTTGGTTAGCTAGAAGTACACTATTATCGAGCATTTGTGTTGCCGCTTGGCCAGACTCCGTAGCTTTCTTTCCAACGATCAGCGTTGTCGAAGCTTGATAAACCGGCTGAATCACAAAAAAACTAATAGCTCCGCTAGCGAGTGCAGCGATAAGCGGCAAGACCATCACGATCATCCAACGTTTTCGCAGCACATCCCAATACTGCCGTAATTCTATTTTCTCTTCCATCTCGACCTCCCAAATTAGTCACGCTAAACTTGTTCGACATTTTTTCTTTCGCAATTTAATCCTTCAAACTCAAACAATTTCTGTCGTTCCGTGGAAACGACAGCTTTTTAAATACGCAGCTCATACGACCGTTCTTTGTATATTTCCTTACTAAATCTCCCCTAGAGCTTTATCGCAATCGAGATATTTTCAACGGCACTTCCATTTTTTTTGAGTTTCCCTTGAATTGTAAAACTGTTGCGGTAAAACGTTCTAAATGTTCTTAAGCTAATTCCATTTCCACCTTGTGTTCCCTCAATTAAGTCATCTAGTTTTACCACGGTAGCCTGCCCTCCTGAAAGAGGAATTGTTTTATCGATCATATCCAATTGCAAGTCGCAAGACTGGTCGACGGTGATACTAAAGCCGGTTACTTGAGTAGTATCCGGAGCGCCACTCATATCAAAGGTTGAGTCATTACTCATATCACTTAAGTTGTAAGAAGGAAGCGTTTGCATTTGAATGTTAAGGATATTAATAGGACGAGTTAACATAACTTGCTCTAAAACACCCTGGGCCACAACAGCTTGTCCACCCAGCGCTACGACTTCAGTCGGTACATTCAGTAATGCATAGTCACGGGATTTCGCAGGTAGCGTCTGATCAGTCAAGAGAATTGCTGAGGAGCTCTGAGCTGCCAATGGTACTCCAGCCAAGGCATCTACTAATGTGGATAATGAGGGATTCACCGTCGTAACGGCGAAAATTCTTACTGAAAACCCTAAAACGCATGCCAAGCCGATAACCATGCTTGTGTAGAATAGTCGTGGCCATTTTTTACGCATGTCGTAAATTGTCCTCCTTAAAACATTCGATCAAATTTCAATTAGTTTGAGCGAAATCTCTGTCTTGAGAAGATTAATTCAAAAACAGAGAGCTGGAATCCCCAACTCTCTGTATAATCCATATGTCTTCTCCCGCAACTTTAGCGAGTATAATACACGCGTTGAGCAAATCCTAAATTAATCTACAACCACTATGATCCTAATTAACTCGTTCGTTTCTACTTGTGAATCATTCATTCTATAAGCAGTTATGACGGTTGTACCTTTTGTAGTACCGGCTTTAATTGAAGAGCCATCCTCGGCAACAGTCGCAATCGCGGAATTATCGGTCTTCCAAGCAAACAGACCTGAAAGATTTAATGCACCAGTATCTATTCCTTTGACAGAAAGAATAAGTTTAAGTTTATTATCACCTTTTTTTAATTCCAAAGGCGTAAAAGGATCATAGATAGTTCCGTTGATTTTGTATTGGATCTGGGAGCGAATCACAGACATTGCTACAGCTTTTTCAGCGGCATTCGATGGGTCAATGACCGCCCCTACCTGACGTTGCGTATCAACAAGTAAATCTATATTCCAGCCAAGATCTGCAAGCTTTTGATCAAAGACGTGGTACTTACTATTCTCAGGATCTGCAACATTGTACAAGGCTGTTTTCAGCCATTCAATTAATTTATCCTTGACCTCTGTACTAGAGCTGCTGCCTACAATGCCTAAAATCACGGATGGATTTTTCTTAATTTCTTTTTTGACCTCTTTTTGGAACTCCTCTTGCGTAGCCATTATGAAACCATACAATAATTCTACTTTAAAGTCATCTCCGAAAAGAGTTCTGAGTGTTCTGCCATTCTCAATTTTAAACTTTACGAGCGCACTTTCCAAAGCAGCGTTGTCATCAGAATAGTGGATCGTTTGAAAATCTTGGAGGGACTTGATGATTGCCACTGTTGCATCAGCTCTCGTAACACCTTTTGCTTGAAATTTTGCAAATACTTGGTCCGTCAAAAGTCCATCAATGGTATTCATTAAAGCCCCATCTTGAACCGAAGTTAACAAGTTTGTTCTTGCTTCATTAATGGAATCTTTTTCACTAGAATTAAGATAGCCACGGTAGGACATAATTTCAGTTACGATTTGCTCAAGAGTTGCCGTATGTGACGAACCACCTTGATCAGCAATTTGCATAACAGGTCCCGCACCTACGCTAGTGCCAGTCTGGACTACCTCCCCTGCGAGAGCATCGAATGGGATCATAGTAAGTGCCATACCAACAATAACTAATGAAGCTAAAGCCTTTTTTGTTTTTTTCATGTAGTGAATTTCTCCTCTCAACATTTAGTCTTCTCTATCGCTAGAGAATGGACTATTATTCATATTTAGGACGTCTCGTAGTCGTCCTTCACCCCCGCTTTGAAGAATATTCGCTTACATTTATTCAGTTAAGCTGCATAGATCTTGATTTATTATAAGACTGTTCCAGAATTTGTACATCTGTAGAAACTACAGGTTAAATAAATAAACTTCCAGGTAGTTCCTACAGGTTCAGTTATATTTCGATTGAAATAATTGAGAAGTTTAAACGCAAATTTGTTAGGAAAGAGCAATTAACAACTATTCCATAAAAAAATACAAAAAAGCCAGAACGACAACATTCTGGCGACTATAGAAATTTTTTAAATAGCTTTTTGTAATTCATGCTTAACTTTCAAATAGATTAAAGCGGTTTATTAACCAAACCAATATCGGAGATTTTTGAATTAACAACGATATCCACTTCAGCCTTTGGGAACTCCTCCGCCCAATTTTCTTCTATTTCTTGCCATTCCTGCGGAAATTTTCGGCTTAACGCAGTCCCAAACCCTAAAATATCGGTACCGTATTTTTCTTGGGCTTTATCAATAATACTCCTGATTTCTTTTTCTATTACCTCACCCTGACTCTTCTTTAACTCCATAAGCTTTTCTGGATTGCCCAAATCTGTTAGGCACGCCTGATCACCCAAACGCGATTCTATATTGACAGTAATCGTAAATTTCAATTTGCCATCGCTTATATCTGATTCGATTTTCCGGTCAGCCTTTTTAATTTCCATAGAAATTTTATTATTTTCCTCACCCGGGCAGGGAATGATAATTATCCCCGATTTGACTTTACCTTGGGTCCACAAATAGCCTCTAGTTTCTATAGGATCTAGCCTTCCGATGAGCTTGTCTCTCTGGAAGACCGCAGCACCGTTAAGAAGCAAGGTTTTTTTAGGACTATTAGGATCGAGTTCAATGTTACTGAGGACAGCCCCTGGCGAATCGTAAGCTAACTGCTTCATAGTGTCGAGTAGGGAGGTAGCTACTGTTTTTGATGATGCCCCAAAATCTTTAAGCAATGTATCAAGTTGGTTTGCCGTCAGACTTTCCAAAGTGGATTGAGCTTTAAGAATATCGGCTGCTTCTCCCGAAGTGACTAATACCCAGGTAAGAGGACGCATTTCAGGGTCCCGGTTGAAAAGATCGAGTACCGGCAGGATTCCCTCCTTGGCTATCTCATTACCAAGAATGAGAGCAGTATTATGAGGATAATATAATTTGCGCCCAGACTTTAAGATAAGATTTCTTACGGCATCAAAGACCGTCTCTCCAGTGCTACTCATAATAACACTGGCCCTTTCGCTTTCAGAACTGCCTCCACTACTTGATTCCTGGGGATTGGCGGTGCGTGCAATTTGAACAGAAAATTTGATGTCATTATTTTCTCCTTTGTCAAGAGCAACCAGCGTTACTATTGCGCGTCCCTCTAATTCCTTACGGTCCCAACAACCGGTTATTAGCAAAGGAATCCCTAAGATCAAAAACAAATAGAATACCGTTTTTCTTTTTTGCATTTACTAACCTCATTTTTTCTTTGGGGATGGCCTGGTTGAGCGTCCTCTAATAGAATTCCAGGCTCCTAAAAGCCGGGGACGGGTATTTATTACCCAAATAGGAGCTTTAAACAGAACATCCTGCATATCATCTAGATTTCCCGGAGCCAGAGGTGCCAGGTAGGGAATCCCAAAGGAGCGTAGCTTTGTTAAATGAATGAAGAGGACCATACTCCCCATCAGGATGCCAAATATGCCCAGAAACGTTGCACAAGTCATGAGAAAGAGGCGACTAAGCGGAATAACATCCCCTAAAGATGGGATAACAAAACTGGCAATACCGGTTAAGGCGACAAAGATAATGACTGTATCACTGACCAAGTTCGCCTTTGATGCAGCCTCACCAATGACTAAGCCCCCAACAATACTAACCGCTTGTCCGATGGGACGAGGCATGCGAACTCCGGCCTCTCGTAATATTTCAAAGATAATTCCCATGATAAAAACTTCCACGTAGGCAGGGAAAGGTATCCCTTCTCTAGCTTTGGCCATGCTAATTAACAAGGGAGTCGGAATTAAATCCGGATGAAAACTCTGGATGGCAATATACAATGCCGGAAGGAAAAGAGCAAGCACCATGGAAGCAATCCTAAGCCAGCGAACAATAGTCACAAAATAAGGCCGAGAATAATAATCCTCTGAGCTTTGCATAGCTTCGACTAAGAGATAAGGAACTGTCAAGGCAATAGGAGTGCCATCGACAAATATGCCAATGCGCCCTTCTAGTAGCTTTGCGGCTAGAATATCCGGTTTTTCCGTATTGCCAACCGTGGGAAAGATCGAGACCGGCGCATCCTCTATCAATTGCTCGATATATCCGCTTTCCAAAATTCCGTCAATATCAATTTTTTGTAGACGGTTTCTTAGTTCATTGACTAATTTTTCGTTGACGACTCCGCTTAGATAGGCAAAACAGACAGTTGTTCTTGTTCGAGTCCCCAGCTTTAATTGTTCTAAAATTAAGTTTTCATTCGTAATTTTTCTTCGCAATAAAGAGAGGTTTATCCCCAGACTCTCAGTAAAACCTTCCCGGGGTCCCCGCACAACAGATTCAGTAGCTGGTTCTACTATCGCACGACCCTCGAACCCTTTACTATCGAAAATCAAGGCTGAATTAAAACCGTCAAGAAGTAAAGCTGCATTTCCTCTTAAGATGCTGTCAATAACATCTTGAAGCTGGTTAAATTCCTGTACTCTGTTATTGGGTACAGCATAATCCCTGATGAAAGTGAGCAATTTATGCTGATTAAGCTCCCGCCATAGTTCTTCCCTCGCGAAATCAAACATTAAGGGTTTTAAGATCGTTGCATTGATTGATTCGGCTTTAACCAGACCGTCGATATAGATTAGAGCCGCGCTCTTATTGGGGTCAAAACCAACCTTGAATTCACGAAAAACAATATCTACGCTACCCTGAAACCGCTCTTTCAAAACGGTAAGATTGGTTGCTAAGAGCGAAGTAAGTTTATTCATTTCAGTTTCAGGTTCATTAGAGGGCGGACGGCTATCGTTCTCTGTTTTCGGCTGGCTGTGATCTGGTAATTTCTTTAGTTTTCTTAATTTTTTTAGTTTCTTTAACAATTTTGCACTTCCCCTTTCCCCTTATTCATGTCTTCTTAATTCCGTGACGAATTAAGCTGACAATAAGCAACATAATGATCAGGAAATCTTGAATAAATATACCCAAGTAAGGAAAAATTGTGTCCGAAAACTGATTCATTTCCGTAATATTGCTAAATACAAACATCGATAGGATTAGTATGAAAACTCCGAAATATGGCGTCAAAGTCTGATACCTTTGTAGTTTGAAAATCTGGGCCAATCCCAGAACGCTTGAATAATAGAATATGATCAAGCTTACCAAAGCACCGGCAATCTGAAATATGATGACTAAAGTTTCAATGCGCTCAAAAAAGTCACCAACTTTAATGATCTGAGCAAGACGAAATACTGGATATATTTGTTGGCTGCTATAACTTGTACCGAAAATAGTGATTAGGGACATCAATGTTATAATGGTCAGAACGGTCACACAACCGATAGCAATCCATTTTGCTTTAAGACTTTTTTTAGGGTTGTTATGATACGCCATAAATATCCCCATTACGATGCAGACCCCATACCAGCTGACGGGTTGAAGGCTTGACTTTAGTAATTCCCAGACATTATGTTGAAAAACTGGTCGCAAATTTGCCAGTTCGACCCGATTCAGGCTAAAGGTCAAAATGATCAGCAAAGGAATGAGCATGAATGGAGCAATGACTTCGCTCAACCTGGCAACTATCTCTAAACCGGCATTGACTGCATAGAAACTAACCAAAAGCAGAATAAAATTGATAACTAGCTCTGGAGTGTCTGTCAAGAGTACTGTATGAACAAATTCACTCACGGTTTTTAAGATAATCAGTGTCATGTACCCAAAAAACAGGACAAATAAAAGGCCTGAAACTTTGCCCAGCCATGGGCCCAGAATTGTCTCGCTGTATTGAATCATCGTTTGCTGAGGATACCTCATACCAAGGACATAGTAAATTATAGCAAGTACAGCATCTATAACTAACGTTATAAGCATTACTTGCCAAACGTCTTGTTTACTCTGTTCAATCAACATTCGAGGTAAACCAAACATAATTGTACTTAACAAAAGAGAAAAGAGCATTAAAGTAAATTGCCGGGTAGATATTTTTCCGTTTTCCAACATTTTTGACTCCCGTTTTCATCAAAGTACAAGATTATTCTATTGTAACCTTTCTAAATTTTTCTATGTAGGGCTGACACTCATGAATGAACTCTAACAATAATATTCTTATTCTCGCAGATACCCCCGATCTAATACTTCGGTCTCTATTTGAGATATGGGAAATGGCTTAGCAGTTCTTCATGATTCATTAGCTCATAGGGATGCAATCAGCCTCAGCTTGTTCCGTTGTCAATTACAGATGGTTCCACAATACTTCATTAGCGGCCAACATTAATCAGAAATGCAAGAAAAGAGGCTGAAGCATTTGCTCCAACCTCTTTTCTTGTTTCTTTTTACTTCGTAACAAGTTCTAACTCAACTGGGATACTTGCGTCAACTTTCTCCCCTTTAGCTACTTTCAAAGCGGTCTCTAACGATGTTTTACCAATCAAATCTGGTTTCTGAGCGACTGTGGCTGCCATTTTTCCTTCTTTAACGGCTTTCACAGCGTCATCTGTTGCATCGAAACCTACTACCATAATGTCAGTCTTGCCTGCTGCTTGAATGGCACTGAGAGCTCCTAGAGCCATTTCGTCGTTGTGTGCGAACACAGCTTGAATATTTTTATTCCCTTGCAGGATATTTTCCATGACTTTTAATCCTTTAGCACGATCGAAATCAGCTGGTTGAGAAGCTACGACCTTCACGCCATCTTTGCCATCAACAACATTATGGAAGCCTTGACCCCGATCACGTGCTGCCGATGTTCCTGCAATCCCTTGTAACTCCACAAGGTTACCTTTATTACCTAAGGTTTTGAGGATATAGTCAGCAGCCATACTGCCACCTTTTACGTTATCAGACGCGATATGAGAAACCACTTTACCTCCATTGGAAGCCCTGTCCACCGTGATAACCGGAATGTTGGCTTTATTGGCCGATTCTACGGCTGAGACAACCGCCGCACTGTCAGTTGGGTTAATGAGAATTACGCTTACTTTTTTCTGAATCAAGTCTTCAATATCGCTGATCTGCTTAGCGGTATTATCACGAGCATCGACTACTAAGAGATCTGCACCAGCGTCTTTCGCTGCTTTTTCAGCGCCTTCCTTGAGGGTCACAAAGAAGGGGTTGTTTAAAGTCGAGATAGAAAAACCAATTGTAACTTTATCCGCTGGTTTAGCCGCATCTTTATTTTCTAGATTGGATTGAGTCGTTCCACAACCAATCAGACTAATAGACATGAGAACTACGAGCATTATCATCCATATACCATTTCTTCTTTTCATTTTTCTTCTTCCTTTCTCTACGGGCGGTCTAGCTACAGTGTGTCCAAAATGAGTGAAATGAATAAATCAATTAGCTGTTTCTATGCCTCGGCATCCTTCCCCTCTAAGAGACCCATATATCAACAACTGAAGAAACTGTCGCTCTTTCAGTCGAAGACCCGCAATTTGACCTACTTACCTGCAGGAGTTCACTATTTCCCTTTCGATCGGTCCAGCAAGACTGCTAGTAAAATAACTCCACCTTTGACAACTTGTTGGTAAAAGGATGAGACATTCAAAAGATTTAAGCCGTTATCAAGAATTCCAATAATCATAGCTCCTATTAAAGTTCCTACAATCCACCCTTTTCCTCCCGAAAGACTCGTTCCCCCTAGCACTACGGCTGCAATCGCATCAAGCTCGTAGGAAGTCCCTGCCGTTGGTTGAGCAGAGTTTAAGCGCGAAGTCAGAATAATCCCGCTCAATGAAGCCATTAATCCACTAATACTGTACACAAGGATTTTGACTCGATTAGTATTAATACCCGAAAGACGAGTTGCTTCTTCGTTTCCTCCTAAGGCGTACACGTGGCGTCCAAAGGATGTAAATTTTAAAATGACATACAACACTCCAAAAGCGACTAGCATCCAAATCACAGGCATCGGAATGTCCAAGAGATACCCCCGTCCAATTATGCCAAAAGCCTCCGGTAGACCGGTGATCGGCTTCGCTTCTGTATAAACTAAGGTAAAACCACGGAAAATCGTCATAGTCGCCAGAGTAGCAATAAATGGTGCGACTTTCCCTTTGGCAATTACTATCCCATTTACAGTTCCCATCAACGTCCCAGCTAAGACGCCTATCCCAATAGCGAGCCAAGAATTAGTACCCGAAGCCATCATCCCAGCTGCAAAAGCACTTGAAAGCGCAATAATTGAACCTACAGAGAGGTCAATCCCTCCCGTCAGAATGACAAACGTCATCCCATAGGCAATCAAGGCATTTATCGAGACTTGACGGAGCACATTAAAAATATTGCTCACGGTCAGAAAGTCTGAATTAATCATCGATAAGATGAAGACGATGAGAAACAAACCCACAAGGGGTCCCATGCGCTGTAGAATCCCACTTTTCCCTCGAACTTTACCCATGACTTTTCCCTCCTGTTGCGGCAACCATAATAGTTTCCTGAGTAGCATTTTCACGTGAGAATTCCCCAGTGATTCGTCCCTCATGCATAACTAGAATTCGGTCGCTCATCCCTAGAACCTCTGGAAGTTCAGAGGAAATCATGATGATAGCAACCCCTTGTTGAACGAGCTGATTCATCAAGTCGTAAATTTCTCGTTTCGCCCCGATATCCACACCCCGTGTCGGTTCATCAAGAATTAAAACCTTAGGCTGAGTCGCCAGCCATTTACCGATTACAACTTTCTGCTGATTTCCTCCACTTAAGGAATTTACCTCTTGTCCAGAATGATGGACTTTTACTTTTAGTTTCTGAATACTATCCTCTACAAAGTCCTGTTCCGAGCGATGACTAATAAAACCAAAGCGTGATAGAGAACGTAAATTGGGCAAGGCCAGATTCTCTCGCACTGAAAGATCTGTGACCAGCCCTTCCCCTTTTCGATCCTCCGTAATCAAAGCCAACCCGACCTTAATCGCTTCAGCAGGACCTTTAATCGTCACCGATTTATCATTAACAAAGATCTTTCCTTGATACCTGCCTACCCCAAATAATGCTTTTGCTAATTCTGATCGACCCGATCCCATTAAACCCGCAATTCCTAGGATTTCACCTGCCCGCAAACTGAAGTTTATATCATGGAGCTTTCCTTCTTGAGCTAGCCCTTCTACACGAAGACGCTCTTCCCCTATTTTCGCTTCTACCTTAGGGAAACGCTCTTTAATTTCCCTGCCGACCATCATCTGTACTAATTCATCCATAGTTGTGACATTCGTATCCCGAGTGCCTATATAACGTCCATCACGCAAAACAGTAATCCGATCACTAATTTGGAAGATTTCCTCCATACGATGGGAAATATAGATCATTCCTACTCCTTGGGTTTTCAAAGTCGCAATGAGCTGGAAGAGTTTCTCGATTTCTCGTTTGGTCAAAGCTGCCGTAGGTTCGTCAAGAACCAAAATCTTGGCATGCATGGAAAGTGCTTTGGCGATTTCCACCATTTGCTGTTGTCCAACCGATAACTCCCCTACTAAACTATCTGGGTTCATATCCATCCCGAGTTGCTTTAAATAATTCTTGGCTTCAGCGGCCATTCTGGACCAGTTAATAAAGCCCGTCCGACCCCATTTGAACTCTCGTCCTAAAAACATATTTTCTGAGATACTTAGATCCGGAATCATGTTAAGTTCCTGATGGATTATTGCCACACCTAATGCTTGGGCAGTTTTAGGTGAACTCGCTATGGACTCAGTTCCTTTAATTTGAATAGAACCAGCATCCTTACTATAAATTCCAGAAAGGATTTTCATCAGGGTTGATTTTCCAGCTCCATTCTCTCCCATCAAGGCATGGACTTCCCCTTGGCGAAGCGAAAACTGAACATTTTCTAATACCTTGACTCCACTAAAGCTCTTATGGATACCCTCCATCGTCAAGAGATCTGTCATACCTAAATCCCCCCTTTGAATGTCTTAAAAGATGACGCCCGCTTCCAGTACGACATTGGCATAAGGAGTAAACTCACCAGTGCGAATCACTGCCTTGGCCTGCTGAGTCAAGTCTTTTAACTCTTCATGCGTGACGGTCTTGATCTGAATACCGGGTAACAGCTTGAGTAACTCTTGCTTTGTTGCAGGACTTGCGGATTCCATTTCCTGCGCCACAAATGCCTTTTCTACATACATCTCCAGAAGGACGGTCTCAACTGTCTCAATGAACGATGGAACTCCTTTTCTTAAGGCCAGGTCAATCCTTTTAACATGAGAGGGAATAGGTAAGCCTGCATCCGCAATGACGATCTGATCCATATGGCCTAGCTCACCAATCACTCGTGATATTTCGCTATTTAAGATGCCGATTTTCTTCAATCTTCATCCCTCCTGAAATAAGCTTCAACTTCGGCCAAAGTAGGCATCCCACCCTGAGCCCCAAACTTAGTAACGGCAAGGGCCGAAACCTTAACTGCAAATTCTGCCGCTTCACGAATGGACTTCTTCTGAGCTAACGCATAGGCTAAGCCAGCATTAAAGGCATCTCCTGCTCCCGTAGTATCCACGACAGGGACCAGATAACCCGAAATATTTGTTAAACTGCCGCCCGATTCCATGAAAGCAACTCCCTCAGCGCCCAGGGTCGTAATACAACACGAAACTCCAACCTCCAATAAGTGTTGAATTCCTTGCTCGATGCTATCCTCGGACATCTTTGTCAGCAAGGCAAGTTCAGAACGATTGGGGGTTAAATAATCTACCTGACTGAGAAGATCTTGAGAAAGGCTCTGGGCTGGGGCCGGATTGAGCATCACAGGAGTTCCATGCTTTCGTGCCAGCTTAATCCCATGCTCCACGGTCATAAGCGGGATCTCTAATTGCAAGAGCACAAGATCTGCTTCAGAAATTATACCCTCATACCGGTCCAAATCCTCGGGTAAACACTGGGCATTGGCCCCTGGGACTACTACAATACTGTTATCTCCTTCCGACAAGAGAATTGAGGCAACGCCTGTAGCACATGAATCGAGAACCTTTACGCTCGATGTATTTACTCCATCTGCTTGTAAAGCTTTCTTAAGCTCTTCCCCAAAAGCATCTGACCCGACCGCTCCAATCATGGTCGTTTCAGCACCTAAACGGGCCAGGCCTATAGCTTGGTTAGCACCTTTACCACCGGGAACGAAATGTATCTCTTCCCCCAACACAGTTTCCCCACGCTTTGGAGCACGAATAGCTTTAACAACTAAATCCATATTCAGACTCCCGATGACGACAATCTTAGGTCGTTGGTCCATTTAGGTCTCCTCCTTGTGGGTCGATTTTCTGGGAATTAAAGTGACATCAAGTTCAATAAACTTATTCTCACGTTTTCCACTTTCGATCTCGTCCAGCAGAATCCGGGCAGCTAATCCGCCCATTTCATAAACCGGCTGAGCCACGGTCGTCAATTCCGGTTCAGTAATCTCTGTCAAGCCAATTCCATCAAAGCCGCAGACTTTGACCTGTTCCGGCACTCGGATTCCTTGTTCATGCAAGACTTTGAGGGCCCCTACCGCCATTAGGTCATTACCGGCAAAAATTCCATCCAGATCAGGATGACGGACAAGAAGCAATTCCAAAGCTTTCCGGCCGCTCTCGATATCAAAATTCCCCGGTACCATCAGACTGGGTGAATACCCACTTAATCCTCCGGCAACTTCCTCATACCCGAGCATGCGCTCTCGAGCCGTGATAAACTCCTGTGGCCCGTAGATATGGGCAATTTTCTGACAACCTTGCCCTATTAAATGCTGCACAGCAAGCTTCGCACCTTCTCGGTTATTTGAACGTATCACTGCACAAGATGCAGTATTTAGACCTCTATCCAACAAGACAATCGGAATTCCTTCTTTTCTTAACGCTTCTACATCCTCTTCACGAATCGTATTGGAAGCGAAGATAAAGCCATCAACATATTTTTTCTTAAGTGCCTTGATATATAAGCTTTCTTTTAAGCCTAGATCGTCTGAGTTACCTAAGATAACCGTCAAGCCTTTCTTTTGGGCTACATCTTCAACGCCTCGAGCCAGAGCAGGAAAAAACGGATTTAATATATCCGGTAAGATTAAGGCAATGATCCCCATCTTCTTACCCGCCAGGCCCCTGGCTACAGCATTGGGCTCGTATTGCAGTTGCTCAATTGCTTTCAGCACCTGTCCTGCGGTCTCAGGGTTTACAGAGTCTGTTTTGTTAATAACTCGGGAGACTGTAGCCACAGACACCCCAGCTAGACGAGCTACATCTCTAATCGTTGCCAATAGACAACACCCTCAATCTCTTGTATTGTAATCGGTTACATTATGTTACATCTCGTGTTTTAAACTTTACTTGAATAGCCCTCACTATTTATCCTTCTTTACATACCCTTTTAAAAAAAGTATTCATATTAGCCACTTTATTCTTCTATTAAATTTTTGCCACTCTAATATTTTAGAAAGCAACTATCAATGTAAACGGTTACATATCTATTCTTATTTTAGCGTTTTCAGAATGCACTGTCAATCTTATTTCTGTTAGTCGATTACCCCTAAAATGCCCATTTTAAGTATTGAATGGTAAAACATCCTTAGTGCTTTTGCATTACATGCTCTAGTTGACTAGAATTAAGCTCTTTTTATGACGCACACACGTGTGACTCGTTGCTATTTGTCTTTCCCTGGCCCTGAAGTTTACCATTTTATTTCCATGCCTTCCGATGATGGTGTTCCAAAATCATTGTAGCGCTACACTTCTGTAGCGCTACATATTTGTAGTGTTTTATTAACTTGAATTTAGCCACGGAGCCATTTCGCCCCTATTCGTAGATCATTAAACCTCTTTAGAAGCTGGCATGAAGTTTGCAATTAAATAATTTTGCAAATATTCAAATTATTTATGGAGGGATATACAATGAAAGCATTTGTTTATCATGGTCCAAAAAGTATGAGCCTTGACCAAGTACCAGACCCCATTATTCTAAAACCAACCGACGCTATAGTTAGAGTAACTACATCGACCATTTGTGGAACCGACAAACACATTAGAAATGGGGGAATGCCCGAAGTAGAAGCAGGAAGAGTTATTGGACACGAATTCTGCGGCGAAGTCATCGAAGTTGGCAAAGGTGTGAATAAGTTTAAGAAAGGCGATAAGGTTGCCGTCTCCTGCATTACACAGTGTATGGAATGTTACTATTGCAAACGCGGAATCTACTCAAGATGTGAAAATGGCAGTTGGATCTTTGGCTACAAAATCGATGGCTGCCAGGCTGATTATGTTAGAGTTCCCTATGCCGATTCTGGTATGTACCTTATTCCTGACAGTTTAACTGATGAAGACGTTTTGTTTGTCGGTGATATTCTTTCCACAGGCTATTTTGGTTCAGAAAACGGCAATATTCAGCCTGGAGATACTGTAGCTGTATTTGGTTCTGGCCCAGTAGGAATGTGTGCTATGGCAACCGCCCGCCTTTGGGGTCCCGCTAGAATTGTGGCCGTAGACATTGATGAATCCAGGCTTGAGTTTGCAATAAACCAAGGGTGGGCTGATTACGGTTTAAACCCCCAAAAAGTAGATGTTACTCAGGCCTTGAAAGAGTTTACCAGTGGACGTGGAGCAGATGTTACCATTGAAGCCAATGGATTCGAGCCAACCTTCAAAGGTGCAATTGCAGGAGTAAGACCAGGTGGAACTGTATCTATGATCGGTGTCTTTGAGAAACCACAGATTCTTGAAATGCAAAATCTCTGGATTCAGAATATCACGCTTAAAATGGGGCTGGTCAAAGCTGATCATATTCCAGAGCTAATCGATCTTATTAAAGAAGGAAAACTTAATATGAAGCCACTTATAACCCACACTATACCCTTATCCCAAGTTGCGGAAGGATACGATATCTTTGAACAGCGTCGCGACAACGCGATTAAAGTCGTACTCAAAGCAGATGCCTGATTGAAATTCTTTAGAAATTCATCGGCAGGCAAAGCAAATCGGCAAGACTTCCTAATATAAAGGAGGCCTTGCCGATAATTATTTACAGATATTCGCAGGAAAACTACTTGCTAATCCTTCTTGACTGACATAGAATAAATCAATAAGTTCAAATTATTGGATTATTTTGACTTATTGACTCTGTAAATGAGTGGTGGTTTCTATGAGTTGGCAATTTGAAATATTCAGCCCTAAAGGACTTATCAAACAGAGGAAATTATTGGAAGAGAGTCGATACAGATTTTTGGATCAATCTCCTAATCCTCTAACCATACGATCGACAGTCTATGATTCATGGATACGTTGTCGCCAATTAGGAATTGATCCACGTCGTAACAAGACTGAAGATCTTCTTAATGCCGCGGCCATTGAAGACATGATTGGTTGTTCTGAACTTTACGAGTATTCTCTAGCTACGTTGAATGAGTTATTAATTCAAGCTGAAAAAACAAGATATATTATGACCTTAAGTGACTTTCAGGGGAGGATAATCTATCTTGGTGGGGATCGCTATGTTAAAAAGCAAGCTGAAAAAATAAATTTTGTATTAGGTTCTAGCTGGAGTGAAGAAGCTATAGGGACTAATGCAATTGGCACAAGCTTAAAATCAGGTTATCCTGTTCAGATTTTTGCAGCAGAACATTTTTGTGAAGGTATTCTTGACTGGGTCTGTTCGTCATCTCCTGTACGTGATCCAGTAACCAAGAAAGTTTTGGGCGTTATTGATATCACCGGGCCTTGGAAAGAAGCTCAAGCCCATACCCTAGGTATGGTTTTTATGGCTTCAAGAGTTATAGAACATAAGCTTTATGAACAATCGCTCCTAATTAGATCTACGCTATTGGAACGATATGCATCAGTTATTCTTCGGTATCCACAAAATGGAGTCATTGTGCTTGATATGGCCTTTAACCCTATCGAGGCCAACTTCTATGCCCGTAGATTTATTCATCACTTGACGGGTAAAGATTTAGAAACACTATGGATAGAGCAAGAGTTCACTGCGAATTTAGTAAACCAGGATAAACCAGGACAACCGCAAGAGGACTACGAAATTTTCATAGAGCAATTTGGGATTTCAGGATTAATTCAGGAAATCTATCGAGGAAACAAACGTATAGGTTTCATCCTGATACTTAGCCCCTCGGACCAAAAAACAACCTCCAGTGGTTCCCTTAAGAATGCTCCTTGGAGTAAAATCATTGGAAAGTCAAGCAAGATTCTTTCTGCGATGACCCGATGCAACATCGTCGCTCAAACAAACGTTCCAGTATTATTGCTTGGAGAAAGCGGGTCGGGCAAAGAACTATTTGCCAAAGCGATCCATGAAATCAGCGACCGCCGAAAGGGCCCCTTCGTTGCTCTAAATTGTGGGGCTATCCCGAATGAGTTGTTGGCTAGTGAGCTTTTCGGATATGACCCTGGCACGTTCACAGGGGCAGTCAAAGGCGGACGCAAGGGAAAATTTGAAGAGGCCCATCAGGGAACCTTATTCCTCGATGAGATTGGGGAAATGCCTCTGAGATTTCAAGTTCATCTATTACGCGTTCTCCAGGAACAAGAAGTCGTAAGACTAGGGGGTTCAACCCCCATACCAGTTGACGTTAAAATTATTGCCGCTACCCACCACAATCTTGAAAAACTCGTACATGATGGGGTATTCCGCGCAGATTTTTATTACAGATTACATGTTGTAAGTATCAGCATCCCGTCTCTACGAGAACGCCGAGACGATATTCCATTATTAATAGATCGCTTTTTAGAACAATTCGCTTATAAATATGGCAAGTCACGTCTTAAGCTAGATATGCAAGTCAGAGATTTTTTAACTAACGTCTATGAATGGCCTGGCAATGTTCGAGAATTACAAAATAACCTTGAACACGCAGTGTTATTTTGCTCAAATGGAACTATTTTAATGGAAGACTTTCCTCAAAGTATCCAAAAGACATTAACGAATAACTCCCCTTGGAGTAAGAATAAGAATACAGTCTCCGAGGTAAACTGGAGGGAATTTGCGAGCGGTCAGAAAAAGGCAGCACTTCTCTGCCTTTTACAGGAATCAGGCGGTAATCTTTCTTCAGCAGCTCGTCAATTAGGTGTTGCTCGAACAACTTTATATCGGCATTTAGAAAAATACGGTGTTAAGAAATAATAACTTACCTTTTCATTGTCCACTCCTGTGAGGAGTATTTTTTCACTAACTGTTCTGTCATAAGTTTCTCTTCCATGGTTAGAACTGAAGGGACAAGTTTAATACTCATAATTTCCTCAAATCCTAAACAAAGTTCTCTTTCTAGCTCATCGATCGTCACAGGGCGCGTCCATACTTCATCTATGGCACAAGCCTTGGTCTTAAAGTCCCTTAACAAACGCTGACGAACTTCTTCGTTTGGCAGTTTTAAGAGTCTGAATAGAAGTTCTGTATCAAAATGCAAGATTATTGAGCCATGTTGTAAAAGAATGCCGTTACTACGCATTTGGGCACTTCCTACAAGCTTCTTTCCGTCTACTACAAGTTCATACCAAGAAGGGGCATCAAAACAAGCCGCTGTTCCGGAGTGAGAGTAATTTACCTGTGCTACAATTTCGGCTGGCACACCGACTGCATTAATCCCTTTTAACAAGGCCTCACTAATTTTTAAATAGGATTGTATGATTGTCCCTTTTACATATTCCTCTGACTCTGGGACAATGAGACTATAGGTTAGCTCATACTGGTGTAACACAGCCCTACCACCGGTGGGCCTCCGTACAACATCAATATTGGCTTGACGACAGGCCTCTTCATCCACTTCTTTAGCATAGCTTTGGGCATAACCCAATGATAAAGTCGCAGGTTTCCAGCTGTAAAACCGCAAAACCGGCTGAGCACTGTGATTATCTTTCATTGCATCCATAATAGCTTCATCGATAGCCATATTCTCACTGCCAGTATGAACGGAGTAAGGCAGATATCTCCAGATTTTTATTTTTCTCACCTACTTATTCTAAACAAGAAACCAGTTTCTGCCAGCATCTTTTTACTTCTTCAGGGGTAAGTGGTCTTGGGTAGTTATAAAATTCTTCCCGAGGAGATTCATTATAATAAGGACGGTTGCATCCTGAACAACCGGAGGTCTGGAATGCCTCACCTGCCGAGAGATAGCTCCAAAGTTTATCAAAATTCATGGAAAAGCTTATAATCCTGCCTTCTCGAACAATAAACTCATCTGCTCGAACATATTTCCTGCGAATTAGGTAATGAGCAACCTGAATTCGTCGATAATGACCCAACTCTGGTTTGGGTGAATTTTCCATGAGGGTCCCTTTTACAGGTGTAAAGGCGAACAAGGCCACAGTGATTCCTTTATCGTACATGTCTTGAATAATTCTGACCATTTCCTCTTCGGTTTCTCCTAATCCTACGATAAGGTGAGTACCAATATGCCCTGGGAATTTCCCTGCAGCTTCTAAGAGCAATTCATAGCGACCTTGCCATGATCCATCTTTGACCAGTTCAAAAACCTCTGGAGTAGCAGCATCGAGCGCTAAACTTACTCGGTCTACACCATGCATAAGCAAATCATCAATCTCAGCAAGGCTTCGAGGCCCTGCAGAAACACAGATTGGCATATCAGGGTTCTCCTTCTTTATGATTTCTACAAAGCTTTTGGCTTCCTCTAAGGCCTTACCATCTTGGACCACCTGAAAACAAACCCTCTGCATGACTTTTTGGACTTCGGGTATTTGCAAACCTTGAAAGACCTCGTGGTCACAAAATTCTGGCCAAACCACTCTTGAAAGTAAATTAGTTCTCGACCTGCTCTCGCGAGCTTGAGCACAAAAGGCGCAATTAAACTTACAATGTTCTCCCACCATAAGGTAGGCAGTCGTCGGCAGAGCATCTGTTTTTATGTTATTTAAACCTAATACTTTAGCCGTCCCTACTGAACAACGAATCATAAAGCACAGCACTCCTCTCCTCGTTTGATTATCAAACCTTTTTTCTCGACTAATTGCCGGGCCTTCGGAGTGGGTATCACAATTCTATTGATCCCCAACGCTACAGAGGCCTCATCAAGTTTCTGACGATAACTCCCTTTAGGGCGCATGCAGCCAAGGGCAAGAGGAGTTTTCGGGAAGCGTACCCTTGCCTTAGCAAGAAAACAGATGACCTCTTCCAACTTCGGGGGGGTTCGGTCAGCATAAAGAGTGCCAGGAGTTGGAATAAATACGTTTAATACCAACCCATCTAAGCCAATATCCTCAAGAATATCCAATGCCTTTTCCTCTCCACTCCAAATCCCACCTTTTAAGCCAAGGGTTAAATGGGGAACCAGCCTCACATGTTTACGCAAATCCTGATAAACTCGAATATAATTTTCTAATTTATGTTCGAGACCATATACTTCATGAATAGTATCTTCATCGCCAACAAAATCAAAAGAAACTACATCTGCTAACCCTTTAAGTAGTTGAACCTCCTTTTCGTTAATTAGCCCTACGTGAAAGTTCAAACGAACCCTTCTATTCTTCAGCTCATGAAGAAGTTCTAAGCGGTTCCAAAAAGGGACCTTACCATCATGCGTACATCCACCACTGATTAACGCACTAGAAAAGGAAAGCTCCGAGGATAACTGGGAGGTCAGCTCTTTGATATCTGTCATTCCTTTAAGATAATGTCCACCACAATGTGCGCAATTAAGAGAACAAGCCGTTCCAGTTAAACTTACGCTTTCTGTTTTGGTCGGAAAATCAAAGTATATCTCGGGAGGAAAATTATTTGAGCGTATTTCCCAGCCCCTTTTAATCCAGTTACTGGTCTCAACTGAATAAGAATTTATTTCAAAAACTCTATTACTGTTTTGATCCAAATCGTTCTTCACCCTTTGCTTTTAAGCTTAACAGACCTCTCTCTTATGTTACACGATCCCCTACAATTATGTCGAATCTTAAGGGGGAATTCACAGTCAAGGGTAACTGGAAATCATGGCTTGGGAAAACCTGCAAAAAATGTTTTAATAGTTATTTACCTTATGAATTGTTAGGTAATTATTCCATTATATTAACTGAGTTAAGATTACTATCGTAACGATGATACCCTCGAGAAGCAGTACAGGACGCAGGGACTTGAAGATGTCCCCTTTGAAGTATTCTCCCGTTACAATAAGGCAAAGATGCGCTGGCGAGAGCATCGATCCGGCGATACCCATGATGTACACGGTCGTGGCAGTATTAATACTACCCGGCGCTAGAACTGAGATTATGGGAAACGTGATCGCGACAACGCCTTGGGGTGACCCTGTCAGGATTCCGACCATTAGAGCACTGAGACCAATCATGATTGCGATGGGAAGATTTATGCCTTGAAAAAGCGCGACAAGTTCCTGGACCAAACCTGATGCCGTCAGGGTATGTTGAAAGAACATGATGCTGAGAATTCCCCAAAGGATTTTTTTATCAAAGGAATTGGTCAACATTTCGATTACTTGTTTCCGTTGTAAGCGCAGGATTGCAACCATTCCGAGGACGACCAATCCCATGGAAACCGCTGCACTCAAGTGGAAGCTGACAACGAGGAGGATGTTCACGATGATTGGGCCAAGTGCGAGGAGTAGGTAACGCATAGAGCGCGAAGAAGTTTTAAGCGAAGAGGATTCAACCAGAGTGGTATCCATCGAAGCAGAAACTTCAAGCTTGGTTTGATTCTTCAGCTGCTTTTCAGGACGAAATTTCTTCCCGTTGAGAAGGAATACCCAACCAAGGATTAGTGCAAAGAATGTATATCCTCCCATGTGAGTGACTAAGGAACCTAAGGGAATCGATGTGATTTGACTACCGAGGATTAAGGCTGGAACAATGGGGTTCGCATATTCCCAAATATGGCGAAACCAGTAGTTAATTGTCACTTTGTTTTCCGGAGTGAGAGGATACTTTTTGCTAGCGTGCTCGACCATGGGTGCAGAGAAAATCGCCCCACCCAGTGAGGGAAGTAAGCCCAAGAAAGCGGGCATGAGAGCGAGTAGGACGCGATCACTGCGAAGCATTGTTTTCATAGAAGACATAAAGCCTTCTATGGTTCCACTTGTTCGTAAAAGGTGCTCAAGGCACATGACGAAAAACATCGCTAGGACGACTTCCCATGTTTTAGTTTCCAGTAAGGTAGCTTGAAGTGCAGTGGATGCTTTTTCCCACGTGGGCGTAGCAATTAAAAATATGACAATCGAGCCTGCTAACATAGCATGCCCGATTTGAACGCGCCTCCGAAGAAGCCAAACAACGAGGATCAAGGTGCTTAGAATTTTTGCCATGACGATCATGGGTTTCAACGTCCCTTCTATTCCTGAGACTCGGGGGCAAATTCCCCTTTTCAGCTCGGCCTAATATCATTCACTATAGACCCTCTCATTGCTTTTTTCAACGTGGTTTCAACCATTATTCCCCTGAAATACTGTTGGTCAATCCCCCTTGACGTCAATAACAATGATGTCATCACCTTGCTAAGCCATAGTTTTAAAAAAGGAACAATCAAAGACTTTAAGGTAGAATGGGAAGCAACACGATACCTCATCGGAGGAAAAATGTTTGCCATGCAAGGTGGAGACAAATATAAAAAAGCAATTATTACCTTGAAATGCGATCCCCTATTTACTCAATCTTTTCGAGAACAATATCAACATATAGTTCCGGGATACTACATGAATAAAGAACACTGGAACTCCTTGTATCTAGATGGGGATGTGCCTGACAATGTTTTAAAACAAATGATAGATATGTCTTATGAATTGGTATTAAGCAATTTAAGTAAAAAAGTGCAAAAAGAAATACTTGAAGGAAAAAACACTAACTAACAAGTAGAAGAGTGCGATAGGGGGCAGCCGAATAAAAAGAGCCATTTGTGGCTCTTTTTGCATTCTGTGTTTAAACGAAAGGCAACAGAATCTCCACCCGAACCCCTCGCTCACTTCGATTCGTCGTAGTAATCTTTCCCCCATGCTGATCAAGGATGCGATGCACGACGGATAACCCTAATCCGGTCCCTTTCTCCTTCGTCGTAAAAAACGGATCATAAATGTAGGGCATGGCGTCTGGCGAAATACCGGGTCCCTCGTCACTGACGGCGAAGCCTACAAACCCGTCCTGTTGAATTCCCTCTAGAAGAATCACACCGCCTTCCCCCTGGGCATCGATGGCATTAAGTAAAATATTCAGTATAACTTGCTTAATCTGATCCGAGTCTACCTCAACCTTTTGCTGGTCAATAGGATTTCGCACTTGTTCTAACTCAATATGGTTTTGCCGCAGGGCAGGCTGGATCAAATTTACTCCTTCATCTAAGAGTTTCCCTAACGTAATCCTTTGCCGCACCGGTTCTTTGGGCCGGGCAAAAGACAGGAAGTCGCTCAACAAACGATTTAACCGTTCACACTCTTCCAGAAGTACCCGACAATAGTCCGAAACGACCCCATCGTCGCTTTTTTCCTGGGCTAGCATTTGGATGCTCACTTTCATAATCCCTAAGGGATTGCGTATTTCATGCGCTAAGCCGGCACTCATATGTCCTAGCGCTGTTACTCGTTCCGTTTGACGGATCTCGCTCTCTAATCGTTCGCGTTCCTGCCCTTCTCGCTTTAACTTCTCCACCAACTCTTTTTGAACCGTTAGAGCGATCTGATATTTGCGCTTCGCCTTCCGTTCCTCTTCAGTCAAGAAGCCAGTTAACCACCCGATAACGTTTATTAAACCGACTTCTACCCACTGTGTATACTTAGCCGCTGGTGTCAAAGTACCTAGCATATGCATCATAAGTGGTATGAAAATTAATGTAATAACAAAGCTTGAAAAAATCCCCCCTGCAGGTCCAAAACGCATAGCCGCATAAATCACCGGGAGATAATAGGCGAATTGCAGGAGAATGTGATAATCCACTTCGTAATGATAATTCGTGTAGTGAATAATAGTCAGAATCACCACGACAAGCCCAATTGCAATGAGGTCAAAGAGAGCCCGGGCACGGTTTTGTGCAGGGGGCTCAGGCATGTGATTCAGCAAAAGAAAACCTCCACCCTATCCTTGTTTCCTTGAACCAAACGTACTCACTAGAACAATTTCCTAGATCCCCCAATGAGGATCTATTCCGTATTTCTCTAAACGGTATAAAAAGGCATGCCTAGAAAGCCCTAAACGTTTAGCAGCCTGGCTCTGATTCCCTCCCGTTTGTTCCATGGCCTGCTGGAGAAAGGATTTCTCGATTTCTTCCAGAGAAACCCCCTCTCGAGGTAGCACAAAGAGTCCGGTGCTCTTTTCCTCTTTTGAGATGGTGTTATAAACGAGCAACCCGTCCACTCCGATTACTGCCTCCTGGGAAATGATAGCCATCCGTTCCACCACGTTTTCCAGCTCACGCACGTTTCCCGGCCAGTCATAAGCCATAAGTTGAGTAAGGACTCCCGGACCAAGAGTCTTGCCTTGCGCATACTTTAGTTTCTTTAAGAAATGTTCAGCAAGATAAGGGATATCCTCTCGACGTTCCCGTAAGGGAGGAATAGATATAGGGAAAACACTAAGACGATAGTACAGATCCTCCCGAAAACGCCCTTTCTGGGCTTCTTTCAATAAATCCCGGTTCGTCGCCGCAATAATCCGCACGTCCACCTTGATCGTTTTCTCACCGCCGACTCGCTCAAACGTCCGCTCTTGAAGAACCCTTAACAACTTAGCTTGAACATTAAAGGACAGTTCGCCGATCTCATCGAGAAAGAGTGTGCCATTATCAGCTAACTCGAATCGGCCCGACTTGCGAGCATGAGCTCCTGTAAAAGCTCCTTTTTCATGTCCAAACAGTTCGCTTTCCAGCAAGGTCTCCGTCAATGCAGCGCAATTCACGCGAATAAACGGCCCATTAACGCGTGGACTTAAGGTATGAATAGCATGGGCTACTAATTCCTTTCCCGTCCCCGATTCCCCTTGGATAAGCACCGTTGCAGGAGTATTGGCGACTCGCTCCACTAAGTGTTTAACCGCTTGCATAGCGTCACTGTTTCCCACTAACTGCCACCCTTCAATTTGGACCTCTCCTTTTAGATAATCCACCTGCTCACGCAGGCTTTCCACTTCAAAGACCTTAGAGACTGTAATGAGAAGTTCTTCAATATCAAAGGGTTTCATCAAATAATCGTGGGCCCCAGCCTTCATGGCTTCGACCGCTGTAGCGGTACTCCCGTGGGCAGTCATCATGACAATCATTAAATCTGGATAATGCTCTTTCAGCTTCTTAAGAAGAGTTAGACCATCCATCTTCGGCATTTTTAAATCCAAAAGGACAAGATCCGGACGTTCTACCAAGGCTCGATCTAAGGCGAGTTGCCCGTCCTCCGCTGTCTCCACATCATAACCGGCTTTGCTTAATGCCCGTTCCAAAACCCAACGCATATTAGCTTCATCATCTGCAATTAAAACCCTTCGCATAGTCATTCTCCTCGATTATGGGATTTCCCGCAGCATTGTGTAGGAAATCCCATATTTTTTTACTAATTTTTACATAAATCTTATCAAAAGCATATTTTATCGGTCATTTTAAACCATTAATTAACTAACGATCAAGTTTTTTTCTAAACTTTTGCATCTTTTCACCATAGTGCTAATAACAAGAATTGCGCCTTTGGCAATAGTATTTGTTGGAACCAAGACATTCATTACAGTTCTTCCGACTCTTGGAGAAACCACTGTTACTGTACCACTTAATTTCTCCAAATCAGGTCCAAACTGGTTTCTCATTGGAGGGGTTGGTGGTTCGTAGTCCTAGCTGGTATTTTGTTAAATTTTCTTAAGTTTAAACCACTCAAGTGGTTTTTGCAAAGTTCCCTTTATCCACGAATTTTCCAATGACTTGCCGTGCTGTTTTCGTAGTCATCATAGTATGACCTTCATTAGTTATCTATTAAAAATATAAGAAAGCCTGTGGCAAATCGCGCACAATGCTGTGTGAAATGACTCAATCCGACTGCGCATTTTAACCTTTCATGTAGACTAAAAGCACAAAATAGGGCTAGAGGAGACTTGGCACAAAAATTGCTATATAGATACACGACTTAATTAAAAGGAGTGAGAAAAAGGTATGCATAATAGGATGTCATTTAAAAAAGGATTATTCATTGGAATTATAGGTATTAGCCTATTATTAAGCTCTGTCAGCATAAGCTTAGCTGGTGAAGGAGATAGTGCGAGTGGGCATGGTGGAATGAACATGGGTAGTAGTACGACGACCCAAGTTGAATCTAAATCGAATGATACTCCTAATGAAACAACGAATTCGCAGCCTGAAGCCAATAATTCTAGCATGGAGTCGGGGCATGAAGCAACATCAGATATGGACCCTAACATGTCCGGACATGGTGAAGCAAGTGGTATGGACGAGCAAAGTAATGATGGACACGGTGAAGAATCTTCTGCCCCAGAAGGGGTTAATGGGCCAGTAGTATGGGGATTCGCGGGAATCAACGCCTTAGTAGTAGCGATAGCTGGGATTCTCAAATTTATTAATAACAATAAACCATCGACAGTAAGGGAGTGAAATAATAAATGTCAGTAGTAAAGAAGATGAATCCTAATACTCAAAAGAAGAATTTGCTTGAGAATAAAACAATAAAAGGAATCCTTAAAAGCCGTTGGTTTCCAGGTATTATTCAGTTACCGGTTTTAGCAGTTTTTGCACTGATTGTTTTCGAATTGATGGCTGGACCTAATTCAGCTCATGATAACTTTGGAACGGCTGGTACTTGGGTTTTATGGTGGCCTCTAATTCCAATCATTTTCGTATTGCTTGGCCGCTTCTGGTGTGCAATTTGTCCTTTTGCAACAGTGAGTGACTGGATGCAGAAAATCGTAGGAAACAATCGACCAGTGCCTAAGTTTCTAAAGAAATATGGAATATGGCTCATCGATGCCTTCTTTATCTTAATCACATGGGCTGATCATACGTTTGGTGTTGTTGAGAACCCTAGGGGCTCTGGTTTTTTACTACTAATCATTACAACAGGAGTTATTGTTAGCGGATCGTTCTTTGAGCGCAGAACGTGGTGCCGTTATGTGTGTTTCCTGGGCGGGTTATCGGGGAATTACGCTAGGTCTGGTTCTTTGGAGTTAAAAGCTACTCCAGAAAAGTGTGCAAAATGTAAAACCCAGTCTTGTTATAAGGGTAACGAAAAAACTCCAGGTTGTCCGATGTTTGAATTCCCAAGAACGATGGAAAGTATGGCGAGTTGTAACCTGTGTGCGAATTGTATTAAAACCTGTCCAAATGACTCTATTCAATTAACGACCCGTGTTCCTTCTAAAGGTTTATGGTTTATCAGAAAGCCAAAATTTGAGGAATCCTTCTTAGCCATTATCATCATGGGCATTGTCTTTGTTCAGAACATTACCATGCTTGAAGTATGGCAGGAAATGCTCACGAAGCTTGAGAATTTTGTGGGAACAACGAATTACTTTGTAACCTTTACCATTACTTTCATTATTGCTATGGCAATCCCAGTATTAGCTTTGTTCGCTAGTAGCTTCTTTGCAAAAACATCCAATAAGAAGAGCACTTTGCAAAACTTTGCAATCTTCGGATATGCACTAATTCCTTTAGACTTAGCAGGCCACATTGCTCACAATCTGTTCCACTTATTGGCTGAGGGTAAATCTGTCATTTACACCTTTGTAGCCTTATTCGGAGTTGAAACTCATGGTGCGTCTACTGCTATTCTAAGCAATTCTACCATTCAAATACTTCAGTTTGGTCTAATTGCCCTTGGTACCTTTGGTTCTATCTATGCAGCTTATCGAATCTCGAAGAATAACTTCGAAGCTGAAGGGAAAACGATATCCAGCTTTATGCCGTTTGCAGTCTTAAGTTTAATACTAGGGTTTATTAACATCTATCTATTTATTCTCCCAATGGCTATGCGTATGTAGTTCCAGAGGTCAGTGGTCAGAAGCCGGAAGTCAGATCCATTGCATGATAACAAAGACTCCAAGATTTTCATCTTTAAAAACTTAATTATAAGCTTTATAATAATGACTTGTCGCTTCCTTTTGAATTAAGTTTCAAGAAACTTCAGGTGAAGCTTAAGCTTCACCTGAACTGTGGTTCGATACTGTCTATTGTTTCTAAATTAACTCTTACAAGGAGGAAATTCCATTGAATAATCGTGCAGAGAAAAACCAAAAATTTACCCAACCTCGAAAGAGCAATGCAGCGCTTTTCAGTATAGTTGGTCTTGTAACAGTAATAATAATGATAAGTGCCTATTTTGTCTTTGCTAAAGACGCTAGTACCAGTTCCACTGTCAAGGCAGCTGCGGACATCGGACAAACCATGAATTATAGCCAAAACGATAAGCTTGAGCAATTTATTGTGGAAAGCAAAGTTGAAAACGGAAAGGCAATCGTGACAAACCTAAGTACCATTAAAGATAAAAAGTTTATCTGGACAGAATATAAAGCAAACGGTAAAAGGATTCCTTTGACAGCCTTTGTCCAACCTGATGGTAAAGTCATGGTGGCAGTCAGTTATTGTGAACCTTGCAAGGGAGAAACCTTTCACATCACTGGTAATCAAATCGTCTGTAACGTTTGCGGAACGGTCTGGGATCTTCAGACACTCAAAGGGATAAGTGGTGGTTGCCAAGCATATCCCCCAGAAACACTGACTTACTCTTTAAACGGGGACAATCTCGAGATTCCGCAAACCGTATTAGATGCATGGGAGCCTAGAGTTTAGTCCACAAAAAGGCTGGTCATTGTGAAATAGTTTATAAAACGCACTCGTTTTTACGAGTGCGTTCATTCTAACTAAATACACGTTATTATAGTTCTTGGAATTTAGGAGGAAGTAGCTCTATGTCTTTAATAAAGGTCTGTGAGGTCACCAAAACCTACAAAGGTGGGGACGGTGTTGTCGAAGCCTTGAAAAATGTTAGTTTGGAGATTTCTGAAGGGGAATTTCTAGCTTTAATGGGTCCTTCCGGTTCAGGTAAAAGCACTTTACTCAGTATTTTAGGAGGGTTAAATCCGCCCACCTCCGGAAAACTCATTATCGATGATATTGATGTATATTCATTAGCACCTGAGCGGTTAGCCGATTTTCGCCATGAATACGTCGGCTTTGTTTTCCAACAATATCAATTGATTCCCTATCTTACTGCCCTTGAGAACGTCATGCTCCCACTGGCTATAACCTCCCGCCCAGGGAGAGAACAACGGGATATGGCTCATACTGTCCTCGAAAAAGTCGGTTTAGGTGCTAAATCCCTTCGTCTACCTAATCAATTATCCGGTGGCGAACAAAATCGAGTGGCTATTGCCCGGGCGATTGTCAATCAACCGGCTATTATTTTCGCAGATGAGCCTACCGGAAGTCTGGACTCAAAAACTGCCATCGAGCTGTTGGAATTATTTCAAGTCCTTAACAAAGACGGTTTAACCATCATTATGGTGACTCATAACAAAGAAAATCTAGAATGGGTGTCCCGAGCAGTGAATATTCGTGATGGGATTTTGGATGCCTAAGGGGGAAACTAAATGCGTTTAACAGATATTGCGTTTCAAAACTTACGCCGCCGTAAAATGCGCTCCGCATTATTGGTGATCAGTGTTATTATCGGTGTAGCATCCATTGTCTTTCTTTATTCGACTACCCAAGCCATGAAAGAAGATGTCGCGAACAAACTTGATCAATATGGTTCTAATATACTCATCCTTCCAGATACCGGGGAAGCCATGACATTTGGCGGTATTACGGTGGAAGCCCCAACTCAGGTTAAAGAACTGGATATGTCTCTTATTCCACTGATGAAAACGATCAAAAATAAGGAAACTTTGGCTACAATAGCCCCCAAACTTTTGGTAAACACTCATATCAAGGGACAAGAAATTTTATTGCTGGGAGTCGATTTTCCACAGGAATTACGCTTAAAAAAATGGTGGCAGTTAAGTGGTCTCGCAAAAAACCAGATTCCGACTGCCAACGAGATTATCTTAGGAAGTGACGTCGCCCATGCCCTTAATCTTAGTCCAAAGCAAAGTGTAACCATCATGGGACAGGATTTTAAAGTAGCCGGGATTGTCCAACCTACAGGTTCAGTGGAAAATGACCAAGCGGTATTTATCGATTTAGCCATGCTTCAAAAACTGGCTAATCGCCCCAACGCGATCAGCCTTATTGAAACTGCCGCTTTATGTTATACCTGTCCGATCGAAGAAGTTACCCAACAGTTAAGTGACAAACTACCGGGCACCAAAGTTACGGCTCTAAAATCTACTCTAGAATCTCGAGAAACTACCGTCGATAAATTTAACGCATTTGCGAGAAGCATTTCTTTAATTCTTTTCTTGGCCAGCAGTTTAGTCATCACCATGACGATGAAATTTTCAGTTGAAGAACGGACCCGGGAAATTGGTATTTTACGTGCTATCGGTTTCCGAAAACGCCACATCATTCAAATCGTTCTTACTGAAGCAGGCTTCTTAAGTATTTTAGGCGGGCTATTAGGGTTCTTTCTTGGGATGAGTGCAGCTGCTAATTTCGGATCCGCTTTGATTAAAGCTCAAGTCCACATCCCTTGGCAATTTAATCTGCTGGTTTATGCATTAAGTGCATCTCTTTTAATCGGTCTGCTAGGAAGTCTTTATCCAGCTTGGAAAGCAGCAAAACTTGACCCGACTGAATCTTTGCGCTATATGTAGGAGGGTATTAGATGACACTAACGGACATTGCTATCCAAAACTTGCGCCGGCGTAAAGGGAAAACTGCTTTTTTACTCTTAACGTTTATATTAGTCATCGGCATAACGGTCACGTTGAATACGCTGGCAAAAAGCATGCAAGACGATTTACAAAAAAGTTTAACTCAATATGGTGCCAATGTCGTCATTACTCCCAAATCTGAGCATTTCACACTCAGCTATGGTGGCCTCTCCGTCCCCGGAGTTAATTACGAAGTCAAGCATTTAAACTATGATAGTTTAGCTAAACTTAACAATAATCCTGATCTTATGATCAGTGGAATAGCCCCTAAAGTTATCGGTTCTGTCGCAGGGGCTGATAAACGTTATCTTATTATTGGAGTAGATTTTCCAAGTGAATTAAAAATGAAACCGTGGTGGCAGATTAAAGGAATGCAGCCCGGTGACCAAGAAGTTATTATCGGTTCAAGCATCGCAAACAAAGAAAATCTAGTGATTGGAAGTACTCTAAATCTTAATCACCAAAACTATCCCGTTGTTGGAATCATGGAAGAAACAGGCGGTTCTGAGGATAACGGAGTGTTTACTAATTTCAACATGGCTCGTACCCTGACTGGCATAGACTCATGGTCTATGATTGAACTCAACACGGCCGAACCGAATAAAACTGCGGCCTATTTAAGTGAACTAATACCGGAGGCCAAAGTTGCCGAAATATCTCAATTAGTTCAAGGAGCTAAAGAAAGTGTCAATCGCTTTTCAAATTTCTCCTTAATTACTTCCATTATTCTGGGAGTCATCGGTGCTTTGATCGTCTTCGTTACAACGTCAGGTAACATCAATGACCGAGTAGCGGAAATTGGTATCTTCCGAGCTATCGGCTTTCGTCGTCGCCATATCTTTTCCATTCTAATCCGGGAAATTATCATTGTAAGTCTATCAGGAGGTGTTTTTGGCTATCTTTTAGGGGAGCTTACCCCTACTCTGCTTGGCCCTTTAGCTTTCCAAAAAACAGTTAGTTTTCAATTCAGCCCCTTTGTAGCTTTGGCTGCTATAAGCGCCTCATTATTAATTGGTATCATCTCAATCCTACTGGCTAGGCGCGCTATTTCCCTCGACCCCATAGAAGCACTTTCTTATATTTAACTCGTAACTACTCAGGAGGCAGAGTCAGGAGTTAGCTTAAGAGAACCTGTGACTGAATCCTAAATACCTGTGTAGGAGCAATTCATGAATTGCCCCTACTGAAGGCATATTCTCAGAGCATTTTAAATTCTGCTCTGAAAATCTAGAGACCCCCGAAAGGCAGCTTCTCGCACAGGAGTGAACGAATCGTGCGGAGGGGCGGTACCGCTCACAAAGCTTTCGTGGGAAGCGTAGCCACAGGTTCACATCAGGTATTACCCTGAGGTTTGGCGAAGCTCCCACGAAAGCGCGTGTGCCAGCCTCGGAGCGTTGAGTGACGAAGACACTGTCTTCGCACGAATTAGCTTTCTTGCAGGATGTGCGAGAAGCTGCCCGACCCGAACGACCCCTTTTCATCCTCTGATGGCGCCGCATAGCGGCAAGAGGGTCTGCCCTGAGAATGGCTCATTTTCATTCATTAGGGGTGCCCGCCTAGGAGGCAAAGGACTCTGACTACTGAATTCTGACTACCTGAGTTTTTCAAAATATATCTTATCATTAAATAAAGGGGTGAATTATGAAGACAAAGGCTAAAATTCTGATTTTAATAGCGGTTGCGCTTTTATCTATCATGGCTATGATTATACCTAGATTCAAAGGCCCATCTGAATTTCAGGTAACCTCTCAGCCGTTAGTTGCTTTCGAAGCAGCGCAGAAATCGGGCAAACCAATTTTCTTGGAGTTTTATGCTAAATGGTGACCCAGCTGTAGGAGCATGGAGCCCGTGGTGCTGGCTCTAGAGAAAAAATATAGCAATAATATAAACTTTATTGTCGTTGATGTTGATGACCCGCAAGGACAGGTTCTTGCTCAGAAATTTGACATCTACTATATCCCTGCCTTTTTTGTGATTGATCAACAGGGGCAAATCACCTACAACGATACGGGCCCTCAAAGCAAAGACACTTTAGAAAACGCCATAAATTCCGGAAGTCCAAACAACAGCTGGAACGAATCCTTCTTCAAAGAAACAATTCCGAATGCTTTGAATGAAGGCGGGTTGTTAATCTTGATTCTTGTCTTCTTAGGGGGATTAATGACCAGTCTAAGTCCTTGTATATTGTCAATGTTACCCGTCATGTTGGGATATATCGGAGGCTTGGAAAAACCTACTAAGGCAAAAGGTTTTATCACGTCTGTTTCCTTTGTCCTCGGTTTAGCCGTTACCTTCGCTATTTTGGGCATAGCAGCATCACTATTAGGTAAAGCCTTTGGCCAGATTGGCTCCGCATGGCTTTATATCATTGGTTTTTTTGCAATTTTAATGGGATTACAGCTAATGGGTGTTGTCAATATCAATTTGCCGGGTTTAAAAGCCATGCCAGAGAAAAAAGGCGGTATTTTAGGCTCTTTTGGAGTGGGCTTATTGTTCGGTCTGGTTGCTTCGCCCTGTGCTACTCCCGTTTTAGCGGTTTTGATGACTTATGTAGCGGGGCAAGGTATACTATGGTATGGTGCTTTGTTGCTCTTTATTTATGGTCTTGGCCACGGGTTGCCGTTGATTATTGCGGGTACCTTTACGGCCGTTTTAAAGAGTCTTCCTCGCTTACAAAAATGGGGTCACTATATTACGTATCTAAGCGGTAGCCTACTCATTGTGTTGGGTTTATATTTCTTCGCAAGAACAGGTTGGTAATTCCTTAATACAAGGGAACAGCTGACCTACACGACTGAGGGGGTCAATCGTTCCCTAGTATAATGATCTTAGATAATTTTTCGGTACTGGAAGGAGTCTGTTTATTTCATGAGAATTTTACTAGTTGATGATGAAAAAAAAATTACGACCGTGCTCAAAGCTTACCTTCAACAGGAAGGATTTCAGGTAAGTACAGCCATTAACGGCCTAATTGCTTTAACCATGTTTAAAGAAAACCCTTTTGATTTACTTATCCTTGATCTAATGCTCCCTGGCATGTCCGGAACAGAAATTTGCAGCGAGATTCGCAAAATATCCTCCGTCCCTATTATCATGCTCACCGCTAAAGTCGAAGAAGATGACCGCATCCAAGGATTAAGTATCGGTGCGGATGATTACATTACGAAACCCTTTAGCCCACGAGAAGTGGTTGCCCGTGTTCGGGCCGTTCTACGACGGACCAATAACGAAACAGCACCCCTTGCTGACGTAATTTCCTATGATAATGGCCTGACCATCGATAACATCCAGCATGAAATCCGGCTTAACGATCAGGAGGTCTTATTAACTCCAACAGAATTTAAGATCCTCGGTGCCTTAGCGAAACACCCCGGACGGGTGTTATCTCGAGGTCAATTGGTGGAAATTGTCCAAGGGCACGACTTTGACGGAGATGACCGCGTGATTGATGCCCATATTAAGAAGATTCGACAAAAGATCGAAACGACTCCCAGTGACCCACAAATTATTTTGACCGTTTACGGTATCGGCTACAAGTTTAATCCAAGTGTGAGGGGATAAGATGCGCATTAAAATGTTTCTTTCCACCATGATCATTGCGCTAATTACTCTCACCTTCAGCATGCTTTCCGTAAACTTCGTCTTCAAACAGCAGTTTAGTGATTATTTAACCCAGGCGAATGAAACAACCTTAGAGCAGTTACCTTCTCGTCTGAGTGCCCTTTATCAGACCAAGGGTACTTGGGATCCTACGTCTTTGAATGAAGTTACTCACTTCCTCCCAATGGGTACCGTTGTTACTTTGACAGATCCAGACGGTAAGCTTATAGCCACGTTAAGCAATACCATGGAAGATATGATGCATGGACAAGGTGGGATGGACATGGGTATGAGTATGGGTATGTCCTCCTATTCCACGACAAATTTGAAAACTAAAGACTTTACGGTGTCAGGACCCCTCGGGACTTTAGCTATCGCCCATGTCCGCTATCCAGCGACCGCCCAGATTCTCAATCCTCAAGATGTCCGCTTCCAATCCGCAGTCTTTCGCTCTCTACTCTTCGCTGGAGGATTGGCCCTTTTATTTGGAATTCTTCTCAGTTACTTCACAAGCCGCCAACTCGTCGCTCCGCTCAAACGATTAACGAAAGCTGCTGATCGTATTGGTCATGGACACCTTGACGAACGTGTTTCCATTCGCTCCAAAGATGAGGTAGGGCAACTGGCCAACGCTTTTAATGCGATGGCCGACAATTTAAATCGACAAGAAACTCTCCGCAAACAGTTTTCCGCCGATATCGCCCATGAACTGCGCACTCCCTTAACCTCGATCAAAAGCTATATTGAAGCCTTCCAAGACAATGTTCTTCCAGCTAATCAAGAAAATCTCTCCTCCATTCATGAGGAGATTGACCGATTAGTTGACTTGTCCAGCGATCTAAAGGACTTAAATGTAGCAGAAATCGGTGCTTTACAGCTAATCCTCGAACCTGTGGACATAAAGCATCTTCTTGAAAAAGTCATTCGCAGCCTTTATCCCCTCATCCAGGAAAAAGAATTAACTCTAAATTGGAACGCCCCGGAAGAATCCGTGACTACGTCCGGAGATGAACGCCTTCTGACCCGGCTCTTTTACAATCTGGTGCATAATGCTTATCGGTACTCAAACGCAGGTGGTCAGGTTACCGTTGCGCTTACACAAACCTTGGATTATGTAGAAATTAAAATTCGAAACACTGGTATAGGCATCTCAGAAGACGACCTCCCGTTAATATTCGAGCGTTTTTACCGTGCTGACAAATCTCGAACCCGTGAGACAGGGGGAACCGGAATTGGTCTGGCGCTGGTCCGCCAGATTACGAACCTCCATCAAGGCACGATCAGCGTACAGAGTAAGGTCGGGTATGAGACTGAATTCATCGTCCAGCTTCCTAAAGAGATAAAAGCGGCTGAGGAATAGCTCCTCAGCAACTTTTATTAGAACATTTGCGATGTCAGATTTACCAACTTATGGACAAAAATCTGTCGCTCAGTTGATTCTGCCTAAGAATAATATATATGGATCTCAGCATATTGTTATCTCTTGATGTTTGGTCTTATTGACTGTTTATTACTTTATAACCAGCATCTTCTACAGCCTTCAGGCGAAGGCGGTCGCCTTAGTTGCCCTTATGCTTCCAGAAAGGGGTCTACTCTAAAAATCCAGAAACCCGAGGTAGCTTCTCGCACAGGAGTGAACGAATCGTGCGGAGGGGCGGTAGGTTGCACAAAGCTTTCGTGGGAAGCGTAGCCACGGGTTCACCTCAGGTATTACCCTGAGGTTTGGCGAAGCTCCCACGAAAGCGCGTGTGCGAGCCCCGGAGCGCTGGCCCGAAGACACTGTCTTCGCACGTATTAGCCTTCTTGCAGGATGGCCGAGTGTCCCTGTAGCCATGGACGGCGAGAAGGGACCGCTGAGTGACGAAGACACTGTCTTCGCACGAATTAGCTTTCTTGCAGGATGTGCGAGAAGCCACCCGACCCGAACGACCCCTTTTCATCCTCTGATGGTACCGCATAGCGGCATGCAGGTCTACCCTGAAAATAGCCCATTTTCATTCTTCGTGGTGCTGCGAATGCAGCATGAATGTCTAGTATGAAAAAAGGACCCTGATTGATGTTCAGGATCCCTTCTTATATGCAACGTATCCAACTGTCCGGCATTGTCAGTTTAACATTATTCTTATCGAATCCGTCGAGCGCCTAGATAACGTTTTGCCCAATAACTATCCGACAAGCTCTGAATATCTACTCCTTTACTAGCAGCTCCGATTGTACGCCCTCCACCGATATATATCCTCACATCCGTAGCACCAGGGGCATAGGTTTGGAAGAAAACGAGATCTCCGGGTCTTAACTCATTACGGCTGACAGGCGTACCAAGTTTGTACTGATCTGCAGCAACTCGAGGTAGAGTAATCCCGGAAGCTTTGAACACATATTGCACAAATCCGGAACAATCAAATCCTTTTAGACTCGTTCCACCCCAAACATAAGGAATCCCTTGTAAACTTAGGGCACGGCTAATGAGCTTGTCCACATCTAAACTTCCCCTAGACACTTGGGATACTGGTACCTGTTTAGTCCCAGAGGCCACCTTCTGTGCAGGAGCACTGGGCTTTTTAACGGTCTGAGGTTTTTGAGACGTCTTGTCCACCGCAGCTGGGGTCTTCTTTTCAACAGGAGTTGACGTTTGCTTTTCGTCAGGAACATTATTACTTTCAGGTATTTGTGACACATCCGTTTTGACCTCGATCTTAGGTGTCCAATTAAATGCCTCACGCATTCTTTGAGAATATACTTTCGATGTGGAAACTACCAAAGGAGGATTTTTGAGTAAGGTAGTTTGTACGGTATCAATTTGTACAGTATCAAACTTTGGGACATCCTGAGAATTGAGCATTGCAGCTTGAGATGGAGTTATCCCCGTCAAACTACTTGTCAAAAGAACACCGGCAAGGGCGACCCCACTAAACCACTTTTTTTTGGGTATTAACACTAATTGTCCACCTTTCTTTGCTTACGAGGTTAGTTGACGGATTCGGGCTAAAGGTGTAAGCCCTACATGTTCTGAACATGATTCACCCCACATGAAATCCCCCGTTCTGAGCATCGAAACTCAGATTCAGCATCTTACTTTTAAAGTATTATGTTAAAGTTACTTAAAGGGGCATTTATAAGTGAACTTCTGTGCAATTGGCATTACGAATGTATCCTCCCTTCCCTGCCTCTTACAAAGAACAATCTCAACCCTTTAGTAAACACCATAATGATACTACACAACTATGAATTTCCTATGAACGTGGATGTAAAAGGGCAGTTTCTCCCATGTGGAGTCCCTGCCCTTTTGTTGCTTTCGATGGCTATTCCCTCTTACTTTGCATCAATAGTTTTAATAATAGGTCCCTGCCAGTTATCAAACCAAACCTGACCCGTGTATCCATTAACATCAAGTTCCGCATAATCCTTACCGTCTTTCTGAATTATGAACTCATAGTAACCAGGCGCTAGTTCGGGTTTTCCGACCGAATATCCTTGGCCTAATTTGGATACGAACTCTTGAGCACTCTTCGTGGCCTGTTCTTCGCTGACTGTAACCGCCCCGTTATTTCCCCAATTCATATGTCCATATTTTGTATTCCACATAGTATTCGGACCCATGTCAGTTATGATCTGTCCGCCATTCTTGTAAACCACAACTTCATAGGCTTTAGCCCCTGTCGTTCCCTCTTTGAGCTCTACTTCATATCCATTTGCAAATTCATAAAGTTCAGCCACAACAACGTCCTGGTTAAGTTTTTGTATAAACGCCTTAGCAATGGCTACTGCTTGATCAGATGTGGTGACTTCGCCATTTGTCAGGTCAACACCTAAGCTTTTTGCATCATAGCCACCTCCCATCATACCGTAACCACCACTATATCCATTAGTACCGAAGCCTCCCATCATCCCATAGCCGCCACCATTCCCATTAGCACCGAAGCCTCCCATCATTCCATAACCTCCACTATTCCCATTAGCACCGAAGCCTCCCATCATTCCATAGCCTCCACTATATCCATTGAGTCCTGGAGTGGTAACCACATCAGAATTATCATTTGGGGAAGACAGTGCTAAAGTTATAGGTTGAGGTGTCCCAAGCTGACTACTCTGTGCTGTTGTTTCAACTGTCTGTGTGAATCCAAGAGTTTGTCCCACCGATTTCGCGACAGCTGAACCAGAGGTTAGTGCGAAAGCCGTACCCGAAAGCGCCATCACGCCTGCAATTGAGAGTCCTACAATCCATTTTGTCTTATTCATTCTTTTTCCTCCTTTAATTTAACTGAGAATATGTTCATGCAACCCGGTCTTCATGTCTCAAGTATATCTACTCAATTCGATTATGCTGTGAATGAGTTATGAATTTCTCATGAATTTAATCTCGAATTAGATAAAACTCTTGAAATCTTGCTAAATAACCGGCACTACACTGTGGCAGGGGAGAACTCATGTTTGTCAGCCTCCTTTCCTCGTTTAGTAAAAAACAAAATGACCCCTACTTTACTGTAGGAGCCATTAACGCTAGCAGATTCAATTACACTTAATGAAAGAAAACGATAAGGCTTAGTTAATTAGGCAGGAGAAAATGAGGCTTGGTTGCCGTTTGACTTCTTTCCCTTTAAGATAAGCATAAATAATCGTCCTTTCGTAGGCTACCTTTCGAATTACTTCTTTTGTTCAGAGGATATTGGTTGTTTAGTCAGAACAGCGGCAGAAACAAGGGCTATAGCAATCATCCCCACACCACTCCACTGTGCTGAAGTCCAATTGAATAGATAACGTGCGCCATCCCCTCGTAAAAATTCTAATCCGAACCGTCCCAGTGAATAGAGCACAATATAGGTCAAAAAGAGGATGCCCCTCGGACATTTGCGCCAACGCGAAAGGATTATGATCAGAGCAAAAACAATCATATCCCATTGCCCTTCCCATACTTCTGCCGGCCATAGGGGTTGACTAGCATAGGCATCATAAGCTGGAGTTCCCGGGGGATAAACCAGGCCAAAACCTTGGTTAGTCGGGCTACCATAGGCATCCCCATTGAGAAAGCAAGCAATTCTTCCGATCCCCTGCCCTAAGATAATCCCAGGGGCGGCAATATCGGCCATTCTCCAAAAATCAAGCTGATGCTTACGAGTATAGATCCATCCCACAATAAAAGCCCCAACCAAACCTCCTTGAATAGCCATGCCACCATGCCATATCATAAAGATTTCGGCGAGATGGAGGGAATAATAGTCCCACTCGTAGAAAAAGACTTGCCAAACACGTGCACCAATAATGGCTCCAATCACAGCATAGACCACTAAGTCGACAAGATGCTGGCGGTATTCCTTTTCAGAAGAGGCTAAATGATAAGCTACCCCTAAACCAATTAATATCGATAGGGCAACCAGTACACCATAAGATCTTAGTGAAAATTCCCCGATGCTAAATAAAATTTGTGACAAGATTTCGTTCCCCCTCTGAGAATATTATCTAACCTATCCCATGATCTTTTTCTTCACCGCCGGAATAACGATCGGCATAAAGACAATCATACTCAGGATGAAAACCCAAATCATGCCCCCGATCCGAGCCACAGCAGTATAGGTATTCCCATTCACCCAAGTAATGATCAGGAAAATAAGAGTTATCGCCAGCGAGAGTGCAGTATAAACCACGGAAGCCTGCCTGGCGGCTTTTGCTTCTAAACTGTTCATAGTAAGACTTCCTCCTTAACGTGCTGTTTGTGGTTGGGGTACCGGGTGCGCACTGGTTTTCACCTTTTCCTTCCGGAACGATGGTTGGTAGCGTTTTAAGAGAAGTGTGTTCATCGTTACAGAAACAGAACTCATGGCCATAAAGAAGGAAGCTAGTTCCGGGCTAACCAGAAGTCCTGTGAAAGGATACAGGATACCGGCAGCCAAGGGAATCCCTGTGATATTGTAAACGAATGCCCATACCAAGTTCTGTTTGATCTTACGCATGGTAGCCCTGCCGATTTCAATAGCTCCTACCACATCGCGGATATCGTCCTTGATCAGGATAATGTCACCTGTTTCTTTGGCCACGTCTGTACCCGAACCTATGGCAATTCCCACGTTGGCCTGAGCTAAGGCTGGGGCATCGTTGATCCCATCCCCGACCATGGCTACCTTCAGACCCTTTTCCTGCAGCTTGATCACTTCGGCGGCCTTATCTTGGGGCAGCACTTCTGCCAGCACGGTCTTGATCCCCACCTGCCGGGCTATGGCTTCAGCCGTCCGCTGGTTGTCCCCGGTTATCATCGCCACTTGCACACCCATCTGCTGCAAGCGCTCCACAGCCACTTTGGCATTTTCCTTCAGTGTGTCAGCCACTGCGATGATCCCGGCTGCCTTACTGTCAACAGCTATCAACATGGCAGTCTTGCCTTCTCCCTCAAGCTGCTCCATTTTTCCACTCAAGTTTTTGATATCGATCTTCTGTTGCTGCATTAAGCGGCGGTTTCCTAACAGGATTGTCTGACCTTGATAGGTCGCCCGCACACCATGTCCAGGTATAGCCTCAAATTCGTCCGTATCTCCAATAGACAATCCTTCCTCCTTGGCCCCTCGCACGATTGCTTCACCCAGGGGGTGCTCAGACGACTTTTCAGTGATCGCTGCCAGTCTGAGAACATCATCCCGGGCAAAGCCCTCTGTCGCATACACGTCAGTCACAGAGGGTTCCCCTTTGGTGAGGGTCCCGGTCTTATCGAAAACAACCGCATTTAGCTTGCTGCTGGCTTCCACGGCATCAGCTCCTTTGAACAGGATGCCGTTCTCCGCACCTTTACCCGTACCAGCCATAATAGCACTGGGGGTAGCCAAGCCGAGAGCGCACGGGCAAGAAATGATCAAGGTCGTCACTGACAAGAGAAGAGCAAAACCAAAGACACCGACTTCGGCTAAGCTATAGGGTGAGAGAATAAACTGGCTTGCCGGCGAAAAGAAAGCACCGTAACCGACAAAGAACCAGAAGAAGAAGACAATCAACGCAAGGACATGCACCCCAGCAATGAAATGGCCGGCCACAAAATCAGCCAGTTTTTGGATAGGTGCCTTCGACGCCTGGGCGTCTTCCACCATTTTAATGATTTGAGCCAGAGCGGTTTCGCTGCCAACCCTGGTTGCCTTGAATTTAAAAGAACCCGTCTTATTGATAGTGGCACCCGTGACCTGGGAACCAGCGCGTTTTTCCACCGGCATGCTTTCCCCGGTGATCATCGCTTCATCGACCGCTGAATAACCTTCGGTAACTTCGCCATCTACCGGAATGCTTTCCCCAGGCCGCACAACTACGATATCCCCGATCTCCACCTCATCGGCGGCAATATCCACTTCTTCACCATTGCGGATCACCCGCGCTGTTTTGGCCTGCAAGCTCATCAGATTGCGGATCGCCTCCGAAGTCCGGCCCCGGGTGAGCGCTTCCAGAAAGCGGCCTAAGACGATGAACGCCGTAAGCAAAGCGGCTGACTCGAAAAAGGTGGCTCCCCGCCCGCCAAAACCAGCCTCCGGCCAAAAGGTATTGATGGTGGCAATGATATAGGCGGCACCAATCCCGGTCGCGTAGAGTAGATTCATATCGGTCGCGCCCCGTTTCAGTCCGTTCCAACTGTGCTTAAAAAACTGCCAGCCGGGAATAAAGGCGATCGGCGTGGTCAAGGCCCAAAGAACATAGACATTCCCTAAAAATTCCGGAACAAAATAAGGAAAGATCCACATATCACGGAACATGCCAATCATCACCAAACTGGCTAAGGGCCAGGCAATCCACATATTGCGGGTTTGGAACCGAAGTTCCTTTTGCCGCGCCTCTTTCTCCCGGTCTAAAGCTTCCTGACCAGTCACCTTCTCGCTAGCCTCATAGCCCATAGCATTGATCTCTTTTTTGATCCGGGTTTTATCCACGGCTCCAGGGTAAAACTTTACCTTGGCCGACTCCGCCGGTAAATTAACGACAACAGAGGTGACTCCCGGCATTCCCTTCACGGCCTTCTCGACTTTAGCAACACAAGCCGCACAACTCATGCCGCGCACAGTGAGCAAGACTTCCTCCTCCGGCACCTCGTAGCCGATGTCTTGAATTAGTTTCACCATCTGGGGTACTCCGACCTGATCACTCGAATAAGTCACAGCCGCCTTGCTCGAAAGCAAATTGACATGAACTTCCTGCACCCCAGCCATGTTTTTTAAGGTTTTTTCCACTTTTGCCACACAAGCGGCACAAGTCATACCCTCTACCGGCAAGCTTACCTGTGCCAAATGTTCGCTTCTTGTAGTTTCACTCATAACGTTTACCTCCAATCGGTAATCTGATTCAGATTCCCTTTCGCTGTTTATTCTTTACAGAAGCTTATCTCATCATGCGGAATACCGTTTTCAAGACTTCGTCCACTACCTCTGTGTCACCAGCTTCTAGCCGTTCCCTCACGCATGATTTCATGTGTTTTTCCAGAATTAACTTGGATACCCCGTCGAGGGCAGACTGGGCGGAGGAGATCTGATTTAAGACGTCATCACAATACACTTGACGCTCGATCATTCCTTTAATGCCCCGGATTTGACCCTCGATCCGGTTCATCCGGGCGATAAGCTGTTGAATCGTCTTTTCTTCATGATGACTCCTGAGGTTGCCCTCTTCTTTCGTCATATCCTGATTACAACAAATTACTTTAATTGGTTCGTTCATTGACTCACCACCTTTCCCATATAGTATAGGGGGCTACCCTATAATCCTCGTTAAAAAAAATATCCCCTAATGGGCGTACTCATGAATTGGTTCCATGTCCTTAGTGTAACTCTCGAATACGACAAACTCATGAATTAGTTGTGAATTTCTTATGAAGAGGCGCCTGATTACCCCTATCCATCCAAGACTCGCTGTGATGTGGCTTGCGTCTTACCAACGCCCCGCTGTGAAAGCAATGCAAGCCCGAGCGGCCAGGACCAACTGGGCAGGCACGAGAGGACTGTGCTGCCGCTCATCATTTACTCAGAATAATTAGCCGCTCTGTCCTATTTGTAAAGGGATCCATTTTGGAGTTAAAAAGGTAAACAAGGCATAAGCAAAACAAGATGAGAGGAAAATCACCTCTCATCTTGTTACCTAAGGGGATTAAAATCGGAAGCGCAGTCCAATTTGAGGACAAGCATGGCCGCTATATAGATTAGCAAAGTAAAAGGGCTCCCTATGGTACGCTAGTCTCTGTCCTTTGTAATATTCAAATTTGTCTTAATCCCAGGAGGATATTTTTTCAGCGTCTCCACCATGTTAGTCGCTATCTTTAACGCCTCTTTCCTGTTTACTTCCTTCTTCACCGGGTCTACTCTGTTTAAGTCGACGAGGGTTTTCAGCAGCTCCCCGTAGGCACTGAGCATGTTGTCGCGGTGCATGGCGTATTGGGCGTCGTATTTCATGCTGTCGGCATTGGTATTCTCTGTTGGCAGCGCAGTTTGCACAGTTTTGGGCTTGATGATTTTCCTTTCCACCGGGATCAGTTCCATAGGTTTATCCATGGGTTTATCTATTGCCTTATCCGCTGCCTCTTCCACTTTTCCTTGCTTTTGCGTCACCTGATTTTCCGGCTCTTGAAGGTCTTCTTCCTGAGGCGTCCGGCCACTTTCATTGATTGTCTGCCGCAGCTCTCGCTGGCTCATATTCCCAACATCATTGTCCGCTATAAATTGATCCCGGTCCTCTAGTGGGATCCCAAAGAGGATGAGTCCTTGGGTGTAGTTCAAATGTTGCATCGATGCACCATTTGGCCTCCCTTCCCCAACGGGGGAAGAGAGTATAGGCCCGTACTCCCGGAAGGTTTTCATCAGTCTGCTGGCTGTGCTTCGGGAGTAACTCACTGATTCAGTCAGCCATTTGAGCCACTCCCCATGGGGTACCAGCTCTTTGGCTTCCGTCAGACGCCGTCCGATCTCAACGGCGTTGCTAAGCAGCATTTTGCCGCTTTCTTCCTTGATAAAGTTAATCTCGGACGCGATTTGCTCAGGCGTCCTGTTGGAAATTTTCATCCTCATACCGGCTGCCCATCCTTTTGCGGAATGTCTTTTCAGATACCGCTATAGGATATGCCGAGCCCCAGACAAGCGTGAGGGCTATAGCGCCAATAAAAAAATGCGGTTTGGACAAAGATGCTTCCCTACAGTAACCATAGTACAAGCAAATCCATATTATATACAACCATGCCGAATCCATCGGCCTCTGGATCAAGGGGGGAGGGAAAAGAGATGCCTATCATTGACAAGCCGTTGACTTCAACCTTAGCTTTGAAATATGAAGACGGGTTGACACCTGCCGGCGGTCCTCAAATCAAGCAAAAGAGCTTAAACTAAGATTACTGTTTCTTTACTGGAGATGGATGCGCAAAACCTTCAATTTCCTGAAGGAAGCTTTGATACTGTAGTCGCGACCTGTGTTTTCTGCTCTGTGCCGGATCCGATCAAGGGCTTAGAAGAAATTAAACGTGTTTGTAAACCGGGAGGAAAGGTCATACTTCTAGAACATGTCCGAAGTGATAATCCCATATTAGGAAAGATTATGGATCTTTTGGATCCTTTAACCGTGCGAATGATAGGTCCACATATTAACCGTAGGACAGTCGAGAATATTATTAAAGCTGGCTTAAGAATCCTAAGTATAGAGGATCAGAATATCAAAATTTTAAAACATATTGTTGCAGAACCGTAAGATGTATGGATAACTATTCACATAAAACCCTACTCTCAGTACTTATTGGAGAGTCGGGTTATCTTCTCTACATTGCAAACGCTCGACATTCCATGGCACAGTGCAAACAGATGTGGGCACATTTTTGAGATTCCTTGTCGCTAAATCGTGCACATTCATTTCCACATGCTTCACATATACTCGCGCAAAGGCCTGCTATTGGCTTACTATAAGGGCTATGCCGAGCAAGGTATTTGGCAGTCAGTGTACAGATATCTGCACAATCTCGTAGTAGCTGTAATTGTCTATGCCTTAGATGAAGATCTGGGGAATGCATAAGGAGATGGGTAATCATGTGTTCACACATTACTTCACAATCTTGAACAGTATTTGTGATATTAGCAGGTTGCATTTGATGTGTATTCATAGGAACCATCCTTTCACACTTCTCTGCTCAGATTATGATTTGCACTAAAATCTGTGTATGTACAATTCAGTGGTTATCGAAAACAAGAGGGTCTACATTTGTTAAATGTTTGCATAATAACCACAATGCAGGTTCACTAGATATTCACATTTAATTCATAAGTTCTTTATAAGAATGATATATAGTGGTTTACATAGAAATAAGTTCTTTACCTCTCCTCTTTAATATAAGGCTTTCTTTGGAAAGCCTTATCAATTCTCCGAAATAAATTAGAAGATTGTTTTAAGGAGGAATTGGGAATTTCAACACTTTGATTCAATGAGACAATTATTAATGGAGTGAACGATTATGAATAAAACAAAAAAGCAAGCGAAATCCTTTATTTATTATTCTGTCGCCGCAATGCTGATTTTGATGCTGCTCAATGCATTTGTATTCCCAACATTATTGGAACAACAGGTCACGCAGGTTGACTACAGCACCTTTCTAAACCAAGTAGAACGTGGAGCTGTGATTGAGGCGGAAATACAGGATACTCAGATTATTTTTACTGCCAAAGATGAAGCTGAGCAGAACAGCACATATTCCACGGGAACTATCAATGATCCGGATCTGGTTAATCGTCTGTACAGTGCAGGAGTAAAATTCTCTCAGGTCATTCCGAAAGAGAATCCCCCTCTGTATAATTTCCTTTTGACATGGATTCTGCCCCTAATTCTCTTTATCGGTATCGGACAACTGTTAGCAAGTCAGATGCAAAAACGTATGGGCGGCATGAAAGCCATGACTTTCAATGCTAAAATCTATGTTCAGGCACAGACAGGCAAAACCTTTGCTGATGTAGCTGGACAGGATGAATCGAAAGAGAGATTGTCGACTTTCTTCACAACCCCAAAAAGTATTCTGAAATTGGTGCAAGTCTGCCTAAGGGCGCATTGCTTGTAGGCCCTCCTGGAACAGGTAAAACTTTACTTGCCAAGGCTATAGCAGGAGAAGCAAAGGTTCCATTCTTCTCGATTTCAGGCTCTGAATTTGTAGAAATGTTTGTGGGTATGGGCGCCGCCAAAGTGCGAGATTTATTTAAGCAAGCCAACGAAAAAGCTCCCTGTATCGTATTCATCGACGAGATTGACACGATCGGCAAAAAACGGGGTAACGGCGGGATCGGAGGAAACGACGAACGTGAACAGACCCTCAACCAGTTGCTCACCGAAATGGACGGTTTCGATGGTAAAAAAGGTGTCGTTATACTCGCTGCTACCAATCGCCCCGAAACTTTAGATAAAGCACTGCTACGTCCGGGTAGATTTGACCGCCGAATTCCAGTTGAACTTCCTGATCTGGCAGGACGTGAAGCAATTTTAAAGGTTCACGCTCAAACGATTAAAATGGAAGAGACTATTGATTTTAAGGCTATTGCACGAGCAACCTCAGGTGCTTCGGGTGCGGATCTGGCTAATATCATCAATGAAGGGGCACTGCGCGCAGTTAAATATGGCAGAACACGCGTCAATCAGGATGACTTAGAGGAATCTGTTGAGGTTGTGCTTGCAGGTTATCAACGTAAGGGCGCGGTAATTTCACACAAGGAAAAAGAGATTATTGCCTATCACGAAATCGGTCATGCTCTGGTTGCTGCGAAGCAAACTGATTCAGCTCCAGTGCATAAGATTACCATCATTCCAAGAACATCAGGTGCTCTTGGCTACACTATGCAGGTGGAGGAAGTCGAACGTGTGTTGATGAACAAGGAAGAGGCATTCAACAAGATTGCCACCTTTGCCGGAGGTCGCGCCGCTGAGGAGTTGGTTTTTGGTACTTTTACATCAGGAGCGTCTAATGACATCGAACAGGCAACTAAGATTGCTCGCTCGATGGTCACCCGGTTGGGTATGAGCAAAAACTTTGATATGATGGCACTAGAGACTGTGAATAACCCCTACCTTGGAGGTGATACTTCCCTTACCTGTTCTGCTGAAACAGCGGCAAAAATTGACGATGAAGTACTAACCATTATTAAGAGTGCTCATAAAAAGGCAATCAGTATTCTGAAAGAAAATACAGATAAGTTGCACGAGCTGGCGCGTTACTTGTTGAATAAGGAAACCATTACAGGAGAAGAATTCGTGGAGATTCTTTCACGATAAATTTTAAAATGAAAAGGAGAACAGGTAGCATTGCAAGCTGCCTGTTCTCTTCTTGCACTGGGTTATTTACTTATTTTGCAGAATCTCACGACGGCGGTTAAATTCTTCAGTATCAATTTCTCCGCGAGCATACCGTTCACGTAAAATGTTCAAGGCATCCCCCCGGTCACCTGTCTCAATAGGGGTGTGTTTGCCAATACGCCGAAATAGGTAAACCCCAAGAACGAACAAACCTATCCAAAAGATCATTTGGACTGCCATACCAATTAAGCCCATCCACCAATAACCTCCACCATAAGCACCATAGCCACCCCATCCATTCATCATCAGTCTGAATTCCCTCCTTAAAATCATAATTGACCTACATTACGTATTATTTTGTCTCCCAACAAGCCAGATAATTCAAAATCCGCTCCAAATTCAAAGACAATACAACATCATAGATTAATTATGCTTGTACTGCTCCATTAAACTGCCGTCCAGTGGAACAAATAACTTTCCAAACGAGAAGGGGTAGCTATTCACAAGAAATTCATAGGTTTTTCATAGCAAGTTCATAAAGAAATGATACCCTAAGCTAGGAAACGGTCAGTTCATCAACTCTTCCAGTTCCAAAGGCGCTGGACGAGCATTCTAATCGTTTCAAGCGAAATTGACTGGGTTTTTAAACTCAGTGAGGTCTAAAGGCTCAGACCCTTAATAATGGTCTGAGCCATTCTTTTATCTAGTCAGACCCCCATGTCGTTAGGCGGCACCACTAATAATTATCGAGGGGTAGGTTGAGAAATTTTCTTGACAGGACTTTTTCTCCGGGTACCCCCTTAAATTTCTGATACATATACGAAAATAATCTAATAAGTGGAGGGGTTGAAGTGCCAGAATTAACGATTCAGCAAACTTTACTACTAGCCAAAGAAGGAAACGAACTTATTAGAGAAGAGTTCATACAAAATCACAAGCCTTTTATCATAAAAATCAGCTCCAACATCTGTAAACGCTATCTCACCTGGGGACATGATGACGAGCTAAGCATCGCTCTAGTCGCTTTTAATGAAGCTATAGACAGTTTTAAACCTAATGACGAAGCGTCTTTCTACGGTTTTGCCAAAACAGTTATTACCAGACGGTTGATAGACTACTTTCGCAAAGAGTCTAAACATCAAGTACTCTCTCTAACCCCACTGGAGGCTGACAAAAATGATCTATATGATTATGATTCAGCATCATCTTTTGAACTATATAAAGAAGATGAACAAAAAAATGATTTTGCAGAGACAATAAAAAACTATACCATTGTACTGGCCGAGTATCCCCATGGATAACCAATCGGTAGACGTTATCGATCAAGCGAAACTGCGAGACTCTATCGAACGCCATATGCTTAAGAAAAACATCTCTGCTAACATGATGGTTAGTAAGACAGATGAAAAAACTCAAAAAACAGCTCAAAGCCTTGGTATGAGTGTGAATCATTATCAGATCTATAAGCGTATTCTGGAAAAAGGATTAATTATCCCTGCTGATGGTTCTAATTCGAAGGATGCCCTTCATATGTTGGCCGAGGCAAATACCACCTTAGTTTCACTTTTCCCGAAAGAGAGCATGGCCATATCTTCTCAAAGCGAGATGCACGAGGAAGTGTCTAACTCGATGGGAAATCCGATGACTGGTGAGAGTACACCAGCAAAGAATTCCTCGGAGTCAGGATCAAGTCAAAGCTCACCCGACAAATCTGAAGAGTCAACATCATCCGGATACTCTATGCCTGAAAGCCAACATATGAGCGGTGGTCCCTCAGATTCTATGTCAACACCCATGAAAGGTAACTCAGGCAGTTCAGATGGCTCAGGAGAACATCAAATGATACGTTAAGGCCCTATCCAGTCTCAATTACTTCAAACTTATATCCCTTGCCTCACACTGTGCTAACAAATGAAGGTGCACCGGGAACTCGTAATTTATCCCTTAAGCGATTAATGTTAGGATTAAATTTGTTGTGGTGACTTATTTTTACCACTGGAGGAAGCACATTGTCTCTATTTCGTTTTTGGAAGATAGTGGATCATTTGAGATTTCAATACATAAACTATTATATGCTCATTAGATATGAAAGATATGGAGGTGACAAAATGTCAGTTGGAGATTATTATTCGTTATGCCAAAGATATAGAGGTAGAGCAGTTGAAATCAGAACTCATGGCGGAAGAATTCATCGAGGTATCATAGGGGATGTTGACCATAACCAAGTATATTTACAACCGCTTAGTCGCACCAGAGATTTGGGCGGCTTTAGCTACGGCTGGTATGGTTATCCTGGTTTTGGCGCAGGAATTGCATTAGGTGCGATTGCCACATTGGCTTTAATTCCACTCTTCTTTATCTGATTTCATATAGCAAACCCTTCAAAAAGGTTGAAAGTTGAAAAGACAGAAGGTGGCGTTTTGCCCTCGGTCTTACTTTATCAAATTCAAATAAAGACACCCACTTCTATAATTGGGTGAGTAAGTCTCCACTGGAGACTTACGTCCCCGAAGTCTCGATGTTCAGCTTTAACTGAAGGTGTTCACTCGCTTAACCGGCAAACTGTCTTAGTTGTTTCTAACTGACCTATCTTATCAGCTGGGGTATTAAGTAGATCGTTAGAGGTTAGAGTATTTGCTTCAATATATTTCTTGACTAAATAATACCCAACACAGTACCCTGCCATTTTGGGATGAGAATATAAGCCATATAGTATGTCTTGATGTTTACGATCAGTTTTTAATAGATTTCTGTTGGGTTGTACTAGGTTGTTCCACATTTTCTCTAGCTCATCAGTTGAGTAATAAGATGTCCAGGTTGCTATAAACTCTTCACCAAATCTTTCAAGGACTGCATTTTCAGCTAAACCTTCCAATATAATTGTGTCGAGCAATACATAATCCTCTTCACTTTTTGGAAATTTAAATAACCGACATACATGATTGTACTCATGTGTAAATAATGACCTTATTTCCTTTTCTAAGGTATCTTTTGATATGAATAAAAAGAGTTTATCTTTAAAGGCTAGGCCAGATTTTCCGTTAAAATCTATTTTATTTTTCCGGTTGTTAGTATCTGATGGAAAAATGAAGACAGGGACATTGGGCCCTTCCCACATTTTTTGAAGTCGTTGTTTTTCATTTTGTACAATTTCCCATACTTTATTTTCTTGTAATTTTCTCACTTGCTCGTTTCCGTTCTTAAAGGGACGATACATTCCATGTAGAGTTAAGTAATCATAGATTTCGTAAGCTTGAGCGCCATCAAAATACTCCTTTATCTTTTCACATATTTTAATTGGTTGCTCATATAAATCTACTAACCACTTGTCTGTTCTAATAACGCTCATATACGCACCCCTAGCTTTACATCTGGTCTAATACAATATGCAACTATTAAATAACGTTGTGTAGCCTTTTTTATCTCCCCCTCCTGCCTAGACCCAAGAACTTTGAATAGTAGGAACCATAAAGTTATAATTTGTCCCTTTTAGCATAATATAATGTAGTTATTTAACAACAGGGATGTGACTGAAATTGAATTACACATATCTCGATTGTTTGGCATCGTTTGGAGTTGGAGGTGCTCACCCTGGAGGTCTTCAACTTACAAAAAGTATTTTATCAAGGGAATATATAGATCAAGAAAAGTCGATTCTTGACGTTGGATGTGGCACAGGTCAGACATCTGCATACATTGCAGAAAAGTACCGATGCTCTGTTACTTCCTTAGATAGTAATAATACAATGTTAGAAAAAGCTAAACAAAGATTTTTATCCTTAAATCTATCTATTAATGTTATGTATGGAAGTGTTGAAAATTTACCTTTTAGTGATGGATTATTTGATTTCATCCTATCAGAATCTGTAACATCGTTTACAGATGTCTCCTTAACAATACAGGAATTTAAAAGAGTGCTTAAACCAAATGGTGTATTACTTGCAATTGAAATGGTACTTGAAGATTCACTTTCTGAGGAAGAATTAAAAACAATAGTTGACTTTTATGGAGTTTCTAAATTACTAACCGAATCAGAATGGGATAACCTTTTTAAAAAGGCCGGCTTCAAACAAATAAGTGTAGAAAAATTCAAACAGCAATTTGATGAAAATGATATTGATACTGCTTCTGATTTTTTACTTTCGGAAAAAATAGATGACAAGTTACTTGAAATTTTTGAAAAGCATGAGCACTTAACAACAACTTATAAGGATAAACTAAGTTTTTGTATATTTAGGTGTTGTGTTTAATACTTTTACAGCTCTTTTCAAGTAATTCAAGCAACAAATAGACAAGGATGAAAGATGTATGCAGGACGCAGATGCGGAAGAATTCGTAGTCTAAAAAGATATAGGGGCCGTGCAAGAAACACAGCCCCATGGGTATAAACTTATTTAAGATTGATGGTTATCTTGCAGCCTGTGCCTGTCCAACCATCTTACGGCATTCGTCCGCACACTTACGACATATATCCGCACACTTCTGGCAATGAGTGTCTTTAAATTTATCACATTCAGTAGCACAAGTGTTACAGATCGTTGCACAATCGTTACAAATCTGTTTTGCGAATTCACTATTTCTGGACATATATTGAGAAGCCATAGCACAGATATCAGCACAATCGCGAAGTACCTGGATACAATGGATTCTCGCTTGAACATCGGGTTCATTTAGACATGCAGTATAACATTCTTCACAAGCTTGAAAACATGAATTGCAAGCATCAATACATGCTTGCATCGCTGCCGTAGCATTAGTCACCATTGGCATAACAAGTCCCTCCTATTTGGTTATTTTTTCCCTCATTAGTATGTTCATAATAAGAAGACATATGTAATATAAGGCATGTAAATATTAAAAAGTTCTATATAAGCATATTGCCTTCACCAAATACCCCCCCTTAGTTTTGTGGCCCTATTCAGTCTCAATTATTTCAAACTTATATCCCCTGCCCCACACTGTGCTAACAAATGAAGGTGCACCGGGAACTCGCAATTTATCCCTTAAGCGATTAATGTTAGTATCTACTATTCTAACATCACCGTAATAATCGATACCCCAGACACTTAACAATTGCTCTCTGCTATATATTCGCTTCGGAGACCTGGCTAAAATAGATAAGAGGTCAAATTCCTTGGGTGTTAAATAAAATACCATTCTTGTCATAGACCATGATATTTCCTTCAATTAAATCAGAAGCCAGCTTTACTTTTAAATCCATCGCCTGACTGTCATTTTCAGTGCTGGCAAAGTTAGCCACCTTTTTAGCTAAAGACGTTAATTGCCTAAATTGTACATCGTAGTAAATTTTATCCATAATGCCGGTATGAACGATCCCAGCTACCCCAATGACGATTAATGTGAGGATATTTATCACTATCCATAGCTTTGTAACAATGCTGATTGACTTCATCCTCATCCCCACTTCATCAATCTTCGTCTGCACTTTGAGTTCGAGCTTGCCAAAGTTTATCTAGGTAAACATATTCATTCAGCATTTTCAACGGTCAAGTTCAAAAAGGTTCGAACATCGTTTTTTTAAACCTCGTAGTACTTAAATGATAACGAACTCCACCAAAGGTTCTTCTCCAGGGTTACTTCAGCCCGACCGTTGTAAGCACTTAACTCATTATCGATATATACGGTTATTCCCGCTCGGTTTCTACACATTAATTGTCCAGTGGTCGACGCGGATGCCCAAGTTCCATGTCTGGACTTGGCAACGTGCCTCCGCAGCATCCCGCCAGGGTACCGCGAAAGATTATTAACTCTCCGCCTTTGCTTTGAATGTAACGTGCCGCTTCCGGCGCAACATCAACTTTCAACACTGTTTTCCCTCCCTTTTTACCAAACTGATTCGTTAGTAATAAGTTTTTCCCAGAGCATTATATTCTAGCCTATGCCTTTAACTTCCCACTAAAACATAGGTACTCTAACAAGAAAAAAGGCCAGCGATAATTTTGTAAAGCTGACCCTTTTCGTTACTTTTACATTTTTATCTTTTTACTGAGCTTCTGGAGTTTCAGGTGTTGCCTCTGCTTCTGCTGCCTCAGGTGTTACCTCTGCTTCTGCTACTGTGACACTCACCGCTTCACTTATGGCCTTGTCAGGTGCTTTGGCAATGATCGAAAGCACTTCGTCTTTTGCCAGGATTACTCCTTCGTTTAAGGTCACCGTATAGGCACCTGTTTCATCGGCTGTCGCTGTGCCAATGACGGTTTCGTCTCTCATGACGCAAACCTTTGCCTCAGCATCAGTGGTTCCTGAAATCGTGGTATCTCCTGCTCTGACTGTTCCTGTTACTGTCGGTGGCGTTGTCGGGTCTAGGGCTGCGACTACTGTGACACTCGTGGCATCACTCTCACTCTTGTCTGGAGCTATGGCCGTTATCGAAAGTACGTCGGCTTCGGCTAGGGTTACTCCATCGTTTAAAGTCACCATGTAAGTGCCTTTGGTTTCATCAGCTGTCGCTGTGCCAATTTCGATTTCGCTTCTCTTGACGCTTACCGTTGCCCCTGCTTCAGCAGTTCCCATAATCATGGTTTCTCCAGCCCCTACCGTTCCCATGACTGTCGGTTGTGTTGTTTGCGCTTCGACTACTGTGACACTCAAGGCTTCACTCATGGCCTTATCTGGTGCTTTGGCAATAATCGAAAGCACATCATCTTTAGCCAAGGTTACTCCTTCGTTTAAGGTCACCGTATAGGCACCTGTTTCATCAGCTGTCGCTGTACCAACGACGGTTTCGCCTCTCATGACAGTCACCTTAACTGTAGGTACAACCGCGCCATCTGTTGCCGTTAGCTTTACGCTTCCGCTCAGGGAAACATCGTTAGAGAATGTTCCTTGAAGTTGTACATTAATGGCTGCTTCTCGTTGAGGCTGTGCGACCAATAACCCTACGTTCGCTCCTTTTTGTGATTCTACAGTAGCTGTGGATTGAACTAATGTAAACCCTAAATTTGTTCCTGTTTCTGCTACTACATGGACATCGGAAGAACTTGACACGACTAGACTATCTGCTTTGGTTTCTTTTAAGTAAATACTGCGGTCTGCACCCGAGAGAACAACAATTCTAGTGGCTTGCACGCTGTCTAGAGTAGCAGAGCCGTCCTTGCCTGGATCGAGAAATAACGTACCCTTTATACGGATATTCTGTAACGTTACGCCTTCTGCATTGACTAGAAGGTTCCCGTTGATTGTTTTATCCCTAAATGTTGTATTGGGAGTGCTTAATTCCACAGCCCCGTCTAGAATGTCAGACTGGCCTGGTTGGGCAATATCCTAAGCTTTGTATGGCTGAATCCGACATTACAGCTGTTCCACCTAGAACTACAGGATTCTTAAGGGCTATGTTTGTCTGGATATACCCTTTAGTGCCGTCTGGAACTGCTTCTTTATTGGACAATACAATCGCACCACCCAATTTGGCTGCCAAGATACTGTGAGTGCTGTGATAGCTAGAGATGCGATAAACCTATTAGGATAGAATCTTGACACCTAATTTCCTCCTCATTTCATTTCATTTCTTTTCTTATTTTCTAATCTATATCTAGAGGGGATATTCCCTAGATATGGCAATTTTGTCTTGCCACTGTAATGTTACCTAATCAATTCGAATAAGATACGAATTTCTTGTGAATTTAAAATAACAATATTGTCATTTTCTCACTTATAACATTTCCGGTCCCTATAGGACTTTATCACTTGGTAATTGCTCAGGTCTATTACGGAAACGTTGTTACTTTCATTGTTGGTAACCAGAGCATATTTTCCATCGTTTGTAAATACGATATGCGCAGGGTGTTCCCCTACTTCTACTTTTTTTATTAATTTATCGTTAGAAGTATCTAGAAACAATGCAACCCCATTCATTTCCATGTCGGCACCACCTGACATGCCACTCATATTGCCTTTTGACTCAGGAACTAAGGTCGCCCCTAGAATCTTACCGTCAGGCGATACTTGAACATTATGAACTGAACCTTCCTGCTTAATAGTATCAACCACTGCATTTGTATTAACGTCAACTTTCGAAATGCTTCCGCCTTCATTAGCTGTATATACGTATGCTTTTGTACTCTGAACTTTTGCACGTTCCTTAGACTCAGGTGTATCTTTTTGTGGTCCACTGCATGCTGTTACCGAAACTATAGTTAAGGCAAATAAAGTAAGGGATAATATAATTTTCCTCATTAACCTCATCTCCTCATTTTTAATATGACAACTCCAACAGTTTGGCTTAACGGCTGTATAATTATGGCATGTAACACAGAATTGATCAGACGTATTTAATGCCGGGTCAGAATGACAGTTTAAGCACGTTTTAAGACTAATTTTGAATGACTTCCCTTGAAAAAAAACTAATCAGCTTAGCAATTCTTGGTGCTTTTCTAATGCTGGCACCAGCCCAAACAGTTCAGGCCGCAGTGGGGGATACCTTTTTAAAGGTAGGAACAACCAGTTCAGATGTTGTTCAACTACAAACTGAACTGAACTATCTAGGTTATAACGTCGGCATAGTATTCTGATCGTTCCCGTGAAACGTAACTTAATTTTATATTTGGGGAGAACAACTAGGCACAGGCCCTTAATAATAGGTCTGTGCCTTTCTTTATCTTATCCTTGGATCCGTTGAAATAAAATTACATAAAAATGTGAGACCCCAAATACAATATCGACATATTCTCCAACAAGAAACGGCTATACTGAATGTATTGAATCACTTATGAAGTCGGAGTTCGGCACGGCACACTATTTTGGTCCAATATTCGTGTTCTTAGATATTGCCCGATAAGTTCAACCAGAACCACCAAAACAAATATTGTTATAATCAAAGTCGAAACTTCCTGATACATAAAGAGCTTCATGCTAATCATGAGCTGGGTTCCGATTCCTCCTGCTCCCACAAATCCGAGTAGCGTAGCGGAGCGCATATTGCACTCCCAACGAAACACCGTATAGGAAAGGAAAACGGGCAATGTTATAGGAATTCTCGTCATAATGAAGATCTTCAGATCATCCATGCCGCCTACCCGTGCCATTTCCACAAGTCGCTGGTCAACGGATTCGAACATTTCGGCATATAATTTGCCGAGAATTCCTGTGCCGTGAGCCATTAGTGCTAGAACCCCGGGAAAGGGGCCAAGTCCAACCGCCACAACAAAAATAAGAGCCCACATCAATTCTGGAACACCTCGAAGGAGAGCTAAAAAACCACGAGAAAGATAATATAAAGCCCAACGGAAAGACCATAAAGCGCTTCCAGAAACCTTTCTTGAATATTCTTCCCCGCGTGGCCTCATGGCAAAAAGTGAAAGCGGTAAAGCGAAAAGAATGGCCAAGATTGTAGCAAGGATAGAAATTTCGACGGTTTCTAATAGTAATTTAAATACATTATTCAAAAAGACAGGACTCGTCTCGGGAGGCCATAAACCACCTGTAAAACGAGTCATCGCCTTGATGTTTCCTGGGTTCAAAAATTCGCTAGGAGAAAAATTTGTATCAATTCCACTGATAATCACAACCCCCAGGATAACTGCAGTAATGACCCAATTGAGGATACTAGATTTCTCTTGCTTCATACGACCTTTACCCCCGTCTCGGGAACATTTCCCATTAGTTTTTTGCTGATGTCACTTTTGATATAATCCTCAGGACATCCGTTATAAACTAGGGTGCCCTGATCAAAAGCTAATATTTTAGAACAATACTTGAGAGCACTATCAATTTGATGCAGACTAAGAAGGATTGTTTTTCCTTGTTTATTAAGGGATTGGAATAGTTGTAGGATAAGTTCTGCTGTTGCAGGGTCTACGGAGGCTATAGGTTCATCTGCCAAAATCAGCTCTGCATCACAGTAGATGGCACGGGCAACAGCCACGCGTTGTTGTTGCCCACCTGAGAGCTCTTGACATCTCTCATAGAGCTTATCTTCAATACCGAGCGTGGCTAGGATCTCTTCAATCTCGGATTCCTCTTTCGCGGTGAGGCGGAACGCTCCTCGAAGGACTGAAGCATAGGATATTTTACCAGTTCTTCCCATGAAAACGTTTCTTGCCACATCCAAGGAGGGAATAACGTTGAAATTTTGATAGACCGTAGCAATTTTGCTTCGCAGGGTCTGAAGCTGTCGGCGATTTAAATGGCTCATTTCTTGACCCAGGATATTTAAAGTCCCTTCACTAGGGAAAATGGCTCCACAAAGCAAGCGAAGTAACGTTGATTTACCTGCACCACTGGGGCCTACGATACCTATAAGTTCCCCTTTATTTAAGGAAAAGGAAGCTTTGTGGAGTCCTTGTCCGTTCGGGTAAACTTTCGAAAGTTCTTCTGCAACGATGATATCCATAATGACCTCCATAATATATGTTGGCAGGAACAGAGGTTCCTGCCAAGCTGTTCTTATTTATTAGGGTTAATTAAGCTGAGACGATTCGCTTCTTTTTCTATTTCAGTGTAATTTGCATCAGTAACTTGGGTAAAACGTTTAGCTCTCATTAGGTTAAGGAGTTCCGGATCTTTCATCTCAAGAAAGGAATTGACGATTTTTTCTTCGAGAGATTTATCTAAGCTATCCCGGACAACCCATGGATATCCCTCTACAAGATGCTTATCGATGATTCTAATCTTACTGGCGTCGATCGTTTTGTTAGTAATGAGTCGGTTCAAGATCCGGCCTTCGATTCCACCTGCATCGACGGTTCCATTCTGAACCGCTTGAGCCGTTGCGTCATGGCCACCGGAGTAGACTACATTCTCTAGATCATCCGGTACTTTAATCCCTGCTTTATCAAGCATGAAGCGAGGATACAAGGAGCCTGAGGTTGAGCTAATATCACCAAACGCAAAGACTTTACCTTTGAGTTCTGCAGTGGATTGAACGGGGCTGTCTGCGGGAACGATAATTAAACTATAATATTTTGAGGTTTGGGTCTCCTCATCGATCTCAGTAACGATTGGGTGGATTTTAGCTCTTTGTTTTGCCTGCGCATAAGTAAGGCCGCCAAAGTATGCAACGTCGAGTTTATCATTTGCCATCGCTTCTACGACCCCAGCATAATCGGACGCTACGAAGATTTCAACAGGCATGTCCAATGTGTTAGATAAGAATTGACGGAAAGGTTCATACTGCGCTTTAATTTTAGCTGGGGCTTGATTTGGAACAAGTCCAACGCGCAGTGTCGATTGGTTTGTTTCTTCAGTCCCTTGTGACTGACTAGGGCTTTGGCCACAGCCACTGACGAGGAGAGCAAACGTCAAAATGATTGAAATTATGAGTGCGATTTTTTTCTTCATCAGAACCACCTTTTTTGTAAGTTTCGACAAGGGCAATTATATAATCGAATATAAATATGTGTCAATAACTAAATGCCTATATAATTAAAAAGTCTAGACAAATATTCATAGTTTTAGTATTCTTCTATTTATAATTATATCCAAGTAATTCACTATGTTTAGGATGCATTGATTATGAGTAAAGACTGGGTCAGGTTTTTGACAACTCTTCAAGCCTTCCAGTTTCATTGGCTTACGATAGAAACTATCCCTATGGTTATGAACATCAATGTGCGGATAAATACGGAGATGGTTCCATTCGGACCTGTCTTTCGAAAAATCTAGTACTTGCTAACATACCAACTGGAAATATTGAGGCCCTTCTTGCTGAAAAGATCGTGAGACGTTTTACACCATATCCAAAGCCCTTTGTGGGATACACTGTTTCCTGTACTGGAAAGGAGTTCTGCAATTTAGCTTTAGTTGAAACAAAAGAGTTTGCTTTAAGATTGGCACAAACCCTTGATAAGAAGGTTGATTTAGATACTCCACTTCGAATCCATGTAAATGGCTGTCCTAATTCCTGTGGTCAATTACAAATAGCTGATATCGGATTAAGAGGTACGATAGGGAAACTGAATGGTAAGACCGTTGAGAAATTCGAACTATCAATTGGAGGAAGCCTCGGAATGAGTGCTGGATTTGCAACCACGCTCCAAGGTGCAGTCCCATCCGACAGAGTTCACCAGGTTCTAGAGGACTTTATCAACTTTTACAAAAATCAAAGGCACTTCCAAGAGCCGTTTCATGATTTTGTTTCAAGGCTCGGAAGTGAAACCTTTCAGGAACTTCTTAATCCCTATATAGAATCCCTAAGTAAATTGTCTTGTTTTTAGGAGGTTTTTATTAAAAAAAGCCAAAAAGAGGTATCACAAACTACTTTTTTAAAGTAGTTTTGCGATACCCCTTGTTTAAACATAAATTTCATCATAACTAAATGCCCTAATAGACAAGCCAATAACAATAACACTGTGGCTTCCATTATTATTCAGTGTTACCATTTATAATCTCGGTCCCTATTTGGATATCTGTTTACGTTAGCGCTAAATGAGTATTCTAAACTTAAAGTCTTTCGGCAACAAAAGAGACCAAATCAACGACCCTGTTGCTGTAACCCCACTCGTTATCATACCAGCCGACTACCTTGACTAATTTCCCTCCGATAACAGTTGTTAGGAGGGCATCAACAATTGAGGAACTGTTGTTCCCATTATAATCCTTAGATACTAAGGGTTCTTCACTGTAAGCCAATATTCCTTTTAGTTCTTTCTCAGAAGCTTTACGTAAAACAGAATTGATTTCTTCTTTGCTCGTTTCTCTTGCCAGTTCAGCCGTTAAATCGACCAAGGATACATTAGGAGTTGGAACTCTTACCGCATATCCGCTCAGTTTCCCTTTCATCTCCGGCATGACCAAAGATACTGCTTTAGCGGCACCTGTAGTGGTAGGAATCATCGATAATCCGGCAGCTCTGGCGCGGCGCAGATCTTTATGAGGTAAATCAAGGATTTGCTGGTCATTGGTTACGGAATGAACTGTAGTCATCAAACCAAGATTAATACCAAATTCAGCATTTAGTACTTTTACAATCGGAGCCAAAGCATTAGTAGTACAAGAAGCATTAGACAGCACATGATGTATTGCAGGATCATACTTCTCCTGGTTTACACCCATGACAATAGTAATGTCTTCTTCAGTAGCAGGCGCAGAAATAATTACCTTTTTAGCTCCTGCTGTGATGTGTTTTTCAGCATCATTTTTTTTGGTAAACCGTCCGGTTGATTCTACGACAATGTCTATCCCCATCTCACCCCAAGGTAACTTTTCCGGATCTTTCTCAGCGATTACTTTAATCTCTTTACCGTTTACAACAATCGCATTTCCAATATGTTTTATTTCTCCGGAATACGTTCCATGCACCGAATCATATTTTAACAGATGGGCCAGCGTTTTTGCATCAGTTAGATCATTAACCGCTACTATTTCTATTTCCTTATATTCCTGAGCAATCCTGAAGACGTTTCGCCCAATTCGGCCAAAACCATTTATTCCCACTTTTACTGTCATGCTAATTCCCCCCATTTTATCAACTCTTGCACTATTGCTCAAAAAGTAAACTCTCTGTCCAAAATAATGTGGATTAAGTGTAGGGCGGTATAAGATTAATCAAACTACTTTTAAACCCGGTTATTACTGCCGAACAATCGAATTTTAGTCTTTACCACTTCTTTAATGGCATCCCGACTGGGTCCCAAGTATTTTCTGGGATCGATTAGTTCAGGTTTTGCAGCAAGTATCCGACGAATAGTTGCCGTACTGGCTATTTGATTCTCCGTGTTCACATTGACCTTTCCGACACCATGATTGATTGCTTTACGAATAGAGTCATCCGGCACACCTGAACCACCATGCAAGACAATAGGAACTTCGAGCTTGCTGGCTACCTCTGCGAGGATATCAAAACGAATACGCGGTTCCCCCTTATAAACTCCGTGCGCTGTACCGACGGCTAAAGCCAGGGCATCAACACCCGTCTCTTCCCAGAAGCGGATCGCTTCTTCCGGTTTAGCAAAAGCTGCATCCTCTTCAGCTACTGACAAATCATCTTCTGTGCCACCAATAGTCCCCAGTTCCCCTTCGACGGAAACACCGACAGCATGCGCAACCTCGATCACTTTTTGGGTTAAAGCAATGTTTTCTGCGAGTGGGTGATGAGAGCCGTCAAACATGACAGATGAAAAACCGGCACGGATACATTGCAGGACAACGGTAAAGCTACTACCATGATCTAAATGCAGGGCAACAGGGATAGCATATTTATCCGCTGCTGCCTTGGCCATGGCAACTGTAAATTCCAAGCCCATATATTTCAGGGCACCTTCAGAAACGCCAAAGATTACCGGCGAGCGTTCTTCGGCAGCAGCTTCGATAATTGCCTGGGTAAACTCCAAGTTATTAATATTAAACTGGCCGATGGCATACTTTTCTTCCTTCGCCCGACGCAACATATTGCTCATAGCTATTAAAGCCATTACATACACCCTTTCAATATTTGCCCATATGATCCAATGCTTCCAGACATCCTTAATCTATTTTGCATAACTGCGACTTCAATGATGGAGGCAAGATTACGCCCCGGACGAACCGGAACGGTAATCTCAGGAACCAAGATACCTAGCATCTGCCGTGTTTGAGGAGGATCAATCCCCAAACGGTCATAAATTTTTTCTTGCTGCCATTCTTCCAAATGAACAATAATCTGAATATCCTTTTCATCCCGCACAGCACCCACTCCAAACAACGTCGTTACATCAAGAATTCCTAAACCGCGCAACTCAAGCAAGTGACGAATTCGAATTGGGGCAGTACCCCGTAAACTTTCTTCATCTACCCGGCGAACTTCCACGGCATCATCGGCCACCAACAAATGCCCTCTTTTGATTAATTCCAGAGCAGCCTCACTTTTTCCGATTCCACTCTCGCCGGTAATCAAAACACCTACTCCGTATACATCGACTAATACTCCGTGAACAAGTGTACTGGGTGCTAACTGGTTGGTGAGGTAGTGGATTAACAGATAAAAAAGTTGGGTTGTCGATCGATGAGTGGTTAAGAGAGGAATCTTCCGCTCAGCGGCTAATTCGATAAACTCTCGGGGGATCGTTAAACCTCTCGTAATAATCACACAGGGGACTTCTGCAACCATCACTTGGGCAAGATGTTCGCGACGCAAGGAACCTTCTAATTGTTGGATTAACCCTAATTCAGTCTGCCCATACACTTGAACACGTTTGGGAGTCAAATACTTTAAAAATCCCATCAATTCGGCACTTGGACGTTTTAAGCTATAATCCGAAATTTCTTTGCCTAATCCCTCCTGCCCTGCTATAACCTCCAATTCGAATTCCTCAACCAACTGGCTTACCGTTAGCAATTTTCGACCTTCTTTAATTTTTCTATTACCTCCGCTGCAGTGGAACAATCCAGAACGGTGTCCACCAACTTCTTTTTTCCCACAGCATCAGACGTCAACTTTGCCAGTGCTTGGCGGACTTTGGGTAATGATCCTGGCGCCATACTTAGTTCCTTGATCCCTAAAGCCGCAAAGAAAGGCGCCAATAAGCTGTCTCCTCCGGCCTCACCACAAATTCCCACCCAAATGCCGGCTTCTTCTGCCGCTTGGCTCACTCGTGCTATCATACCTAATACCGCAGGGTGATGAGGTTGATACAAGTCTGCCAGTTCATTATTTTCTCGGTCCACCGCCAACATATACTGGGTAAGATCATTCGTGCCAATACTAAAGAAATCAACTTCCGCCGCTAACCTCTTGGCATTCCAAGCTGCAGCGGGAATTTCAATCATTATTCCCACTTCAAGTTTGCCCACGGTATATCCTGCTCGTACAACTTCATCCCGGGCTGCAAAGAACATTTCCTTGGCCTTCACCAATTCCTCAAGCGTTGCAATCATTGGAAACATGATGGCAGATGGTCCCGCTGCCGAAGCACGCCAGATAGCCCGAAGCTGGACACGAAAGATCTCTGGTCTGCGCAAGCACAAACGCAAGGCCCTTACACCCAAGAAGGGGTTTTGTTCCTCAGGTAGCTTTAAAGCGGGTGCTTTTTTATCCCCGCCAATATCTAACGTTCGAATCACGGTTAGATGAGGAGCACAGGCTGAGATCACTTTGCTGTAAGCCTCGACCTGTTCTTCCTCAGAAGGTAGTTCCTTACCCATAAACAAAAACTCCGTACGGTAAAGCCCAACTCCCTGTGCTTTAAATTTCTGCACAAGCTCCAAATCTGCCGGACTCCCGACATTGGCGGCTAGGACAATATTTCCTGATATAGCCTCAGTCGGACCCTCCAGTTCCTCTTCACTCATATCATGACGATTTGTCGCGATGATACCCTGAGGTGATTGCCTGATCCACCCTTCATCCCCGTCTAGTTCTGCCCACGTTAAGTCGGTCAATTCCTCCCATGAACCATCAACACCTGTCACCGCCGGGATCCCGTAAGTCCTGGCCAGAATGGCAGCATGTGAGGTTTTCCCGCCTTTGCGCACGATAAATCCAAGCACTCGATCCTTAGGCAACGATATAGTTTGGGCCGGAGTCAGTTCCTCAGCCATAACGATCCAGTCTCCTGCTTCCGGGAACGAGGCGGCACCGGCTCCTTGAGAACCGTGCAAATTTCGCAGTAGCTGTTCCAGCACATCTTGCACGTCTACAGCGCGTTCCTGAAAGTAAAGGTCTGGGATATTTCTCAGCATCTGAACCGCTTCAGCAGCTACTTCTTTCAAAGCTTGCTCGGCCAGTAAATTCATAGATTTGATACGCTTTTGGGCCTCCCCAATAAAAGAAGGATCGGTAAGCAAAAGTTTATGGGCTGTAAATATCTGAGCAAACTCTTCTCCTTTTTCAGCTCGAACCTGCTGCTCATATTGGGTTAGCTTTTGGTTAGTGAGTTCAACGGCCTTTTGCAATCGTGCCACTTCTTGTTCCTCATCGATCTCACCCTCATTCTCACGGGTCAGATCCGACATAAAAGCCTGAAGAATCCAAACTTCGCCCGCAGCTCGACCCGAAGATACCCCAAGGCCACGCCAACTGTTTTTATCCATATCCATCTTACTCACCCTGGTTTTCTAAGTTATTAACGAGAGTTTCTAAGTTCCCGGCCGCTTCCTGTTCATCTTCACCGTCCACAATCAATTGAAATTGACTGCCTGAAGCTAACCCTAGCGAAAGAATCCCTAAAATACTTTTACCATCAACCTCAGAATTGTTGGATTTAATTTTAATACTGCTTTGATAACGACTAGCCATCTGGACCCATAATGAAGCAGGTCTGGCATGAAGCCCTGAACGGTTAGTTATAGTAATTTCTTTTGTAATCATTGCTAATACCTCCCAGTGTTCTCTATTTTGCAACTGGTTTTTTAACAGCTGAGACAATTATGGCAGATACAATGGTTCCAGCGAGCAGAGCTAGAATATAAGGTACCAAATTAGCCACAACATGAGGAATCGCTAAGACCCATATTCCACCATGAGGTACGATGATGGTACTCCCAAAGGCCATCGATATCCCCCCGGCAACTGCTGAACCAGCCATGATGGATGGTATAACTCTCAAGGGATCTGCTGCTGCAAATGGAATTGCGCCTTCTGTGATAAAGGATAAACCCAGTGCCCAATTAGCCTTACCGGCTTCTCTCTCTTCCAGGGTATATTTTTTCTTAGCGATGACCGTGGAAAGAGCTAAGCCCAAGGGAGGTACCATTCCAGCGATCATTACTGCAGCCATGATAGCGGATGGGTTACCACTGGCTACTGTGGCGGCTCCGAAGGTGTAAGCGGCTTTATTGACCGGGCCACCCATATCAAAGGCCATCATGGCACCCAAAATAATTCCAAGCAACGCAGCGTTTGTACCGCTTAAGGTGGTTAACCAGGCTGCTAAGGTGGTGTTAAATAATGTCATAGGTTTACCAATCACATAAACCATCAGCAAGCCCATGATGGCCGTTGAAAGCACTGGGATAATGAGGATTGGCATTAACCCTTGCAAGGATTTGGGCAGCTTGACATACTTTTTAATTCCTAAAACTATATAACCCGCCGCAAAACCGGCAACCATGGCACCTAAGAATCCTGATCCATTATTCGCTGCCATATAGCCGCCAATCATGCCCGGTACAATACCAGGTCTGTCAGCGATCGAAAATGAAATATAGGCACCTAATATTGGAATCATCAAAGCGAAGGCGGCTTTACCAGCAGAGAATAACGTTTCCCCAAAGCTTCCCGGAACGTTGTATACATAAATACCACCAATAGCAAAACCTAAAGCAATAAGCAGACCGCCCGCCACCACGAAAGGGATCATAAAGGACACACCGGTCATAAGATGTTTATAGAAACCTGTTCTAGATTCCTTCCCTTCGGGTTTACCTTGAGTAGTCTGAGTGGTTTGATTCACCGGACTGATTGAGCTTCCTTTAGCATTTACAGCCTTGGTAAGCAAACCTTTGGCGTCTTTGATCGCATCTTTCGTCGAAACTTCAATGATCGTCATTCCAGCAAACCTGCTCTTGTCAATCGACGTGTCAGCAGCAATAATGACTGCCTTGGCTTGGGCCAAATCCTCTTGAGTAAGAACGTTTTCAGCACCAACAGACCCTTGGGTCTCGACTTTTATAGCATGTCCCATTTCCTTAGCTGCTAGTTGAAGGGCCTCAGCTGCCATATAGGTATGAGCTATACCTGTAGGGCAGGATGTAATAGCTACAAAATTCATAAATATTCCTCCTCTTTTTTAAACCTTTAACTCTCGTGCGCTTCAATCGCCGCTTTGACTTCTTGTTGGTTTTTAGCGGTTCTGAGAGACTCCAGAAATGAACTATGAATGAGCAACCGGGCCAACTTTGACAGAGCGCGCAGGTGAATATCCTCCTCCCCTTGGATTGGTGCCGCGATAAGGAAAAAGAGATCTGCTTGGGAACCATCCAAAGACTGAACATCGATTCCCTTTTCCAGACGTGCCATTGCCAAGGCGGGCCTAGTAACCCCATCAGATTTGGCATGAGGAATAGCTACCCCAAACCCGACTCCAGTCGTACCCGACCTTTCCCTTATTGCTACGTCTGCCAAATACTTCTCTACATTGTGAACCGCCCCGATTTTCTGAAAGCTGTGAGCCAGAGCTTCCCAAACGTCTTCCTTTGTCTCCGCTTTAAGACCTAATAAAATAGAATCATCCGCTAATAGCTCCGTGATTTTCATGCGTTACACCTTCAATTCTTGAATTATTACGTTCGGTACAAGTTTTTCAACTTCATTGAGTTTGCCGGCTTGGGTTCCTGGTTGGGCAACCGAGGCAGCGGCAACAGCTGTTGCCCAACGGGCCTGTTCTTCCAGAGACATTCCTTTAGTTTCTCCATAGACTAACCCTGCTACCAGAGCATCCCCGGCCCCAACTGTACTGCTAACCCTTACATCGGGTGGGCGAACTAACAGACGTTGAGTTTTGTCTGCAAATAATGCCCCTTTTCCTCCCAATGAAATTACGACTTTAGCAATCCCTCCTGAAATTAATGTATCCACTGCGTTCAGCACATCGATCTCCTGTGCCAGAGAATAACCCATTAACTGCTTTAATTCATCAATATTGGGTTTGATAGCATAGGGCTTCGCTTTGATGCCCTCTGCTAGGGCGCCCCCACTAGTATCAATAAAGACCTTGCAATTATAACTCTTTAGGATTTCAGTAAACTTCCGGTATATATCTAAAGGTGCTTCCCCTGGCAAGCTCCCCGACAGAACAAAAACCTTAGATTCTGCGGCCAAATGCTTAATGATGTTCTCAAGTTCTTGTAAGTCTGAAGTGCCATAATGAATACCTGGAAAATTAATTTCGCTAACCAGTCCACTCGCCTCATCGACTATTTTGGTGTTTACTCTGGTAGCCCCATCAACTTTAATAAAATGGTTGGAAATTCCTTGCTCTTGAAAATACTGTTCAAAAATATTGGCATTTTCCCGTCCTAAAAAACCACTCACTGCCACGTCATGGCCTAAACTTTTAATAACCTTGGCAACATTTATGCCCTTTCCCGCAGGATCTAAGCGTTCTTTGCCTACCCTATTAACTTGCCCGACATGAAATTGGGTGAAATAGAGAGTTCGATCAACCGCTGGATTGAGAGTTATAGTGACAATCCTCTTCAATATTTGCTTGTTCATGAGTACATCCCTTCAGCCCTCAAATGAGTTCTTTATAAAATCTTCATCACACTTCTAGTTCGCTTACTTATTATCTGCAATTTGCACTTGAACATACTGACTTAACCTTTTTACATCCGCTTCCTCTAAGCCATCATCGGTGAGCAGTAAATTGATCTCACTAAGGCTGCAAATTTTACACATCGCTTTTTCCCATAGTTTAGAATGATCCACTACCAAAATAACTTCTTTACCTGCTTTCACCATATGTCTTTTGGTTTCAGCTTCAATAAGATTGGGAGTCGTTACCCCAAGATCGGGGTCAACAGCATTAGCTGCCAGAAATACTTTGTCAAAATGAAGCCTAGCTAGCATTTCATTGGTTAAGAAGCCGACCAAGGAACGAATATTTTTTCTCAAACTCCCACCTAAGACGATCACTTCGACCTGGGTGTCCTCCGCAAAAACTTGAGCAATATCCATACTATTGGTAGCAACCGTAATAGTTTTTCCCCGCAGGGCGAAAGCTATTTGCAGCGTGGTTGTTCCGGTGTCCAAAAAAACTGTTTCTCCATCCTTAACCAGATCAACTGCCGCTCTGGCAATTTTTTGTTTTTCGTCATAAAAGCGGATTTCTTTCTCTTGATAACTCAACTCAAAACTTGATTGAACAGAAATAGCCCCTCCATGAGTTCTTTGGATCAACCCGACTTTCTCCAGTTCCTGCAAATCCCGACGTATCGTCGATTCGGAAACTTCAAATCTTTGGCTCAAATCTCCCACTTTGACAGGTTTGCCAGATTCCATGAGTTGCAAAATCTCTGCTTTGCGCTCTTCAGCAAACATATTCATTACCTTCCTCATTGGTTAGATTATCGTTTTTGCTCATTTTGATAATCGTTTGTGCTTATTTATCATCGATTGTGCTCATTATAATCTGTAATATCATTTTTTTCAAGCAAAATGACGCCGGCAAAAAATGGAATCAACTAAGCAACCTCTACCCTAGAGACAACGCCCATACCGAGGGCATAAAGATAACGTAAATTTATACTTTCTGACAGTACAAAAAAAAGCTGACCTGGTTTAGTAAGACCAGATCAGCTTTGCTTATATCAACTTATACTTTTTGTAACGTTACCCACGTATCATAGAAGGACGCACTTCCTCCGATAGGTTCACTCAACGGTGTACCGCGCAGGTTATCATCCAGGCGGAAGATCGGCTGAACATGAATCCCGGTTGCCCGTCTCGAGTCACCTTTGATGATCACTCCGTCGACTTCGACATCACTTGATCCAAAAGCCCAGTGTCCATAACCCGTAGAAACAGCCACGACTCCCGGGCGAATTCCTTCCATGGTCTTGACTTTTCCTTGAACAAAACGTTGGCGGCCATTACCCAACTCTTGCACACCTTCCGGGTTGCTCGGTGATTTAACCCGGACCGTGTCTCCGTTTTTAAGTCCAAGTCTCTGGGCATCTTGGCGACTGATCTGAACATAGTTTTCCGGTTGTAAGCTGAGCTCAGACCAATAGTTGCTAATCGTTCTGGATTGAGTGACAAAGACCTCCTTATGCGTGATGAGCTTAAGGTCTCCTTCAGCTTCAATCTTCTTACCCATAGAATCTTGAATTTCCTGATAGATCGCATGACCTGAGAAATAGTTCCCGTTCATCGAATGACGGCTGGTGGCTACTTCCTCGATATAGAAACATTTAATACCTCCTAAGGTATAACGCTGTTGTTGTCCTACATAGGCCTTATCCACACTTTCAAAGCGTCCACCCCGGTTTAAGACCGTGACAACCTTTCGCCAATCTTCTGGTTTCACTGCTTTTTGCCAAGCTTGTTCATTGAATACGGCAGGAGACAGATGTCTGCGGCTTTGCTTAAACCAATTCAGTTCTTGGTCATTGGCATCGGGAACGACATCACCCTCTTTATCCCCGTAGGCTACGTTGGCCATCAGTTTAAGATAAAAATCTTCAGGACGTATCAGGGATACTCCAGATCCAAAGCCATTGGCGCCGAAACCGGATAGATTATGTTTTTTGGCAATCGCCATCATTAAAGTTTACCAACCCTTCAGTAATGGGCTCACTTTCCTGTACCGGTCCATAGTTCGCTTCAAAAACTATCGTACCTAACACCAGTGCAAACTCGATGTTAGCCCAGTCTGGACGTGGGGCTTTGACCCCGCCGGTCCACTTTCCATCCTTATAATCCATGGTAGAACGAACCCAGGCTTTATTACTGGTCTGGCCACAAAGTGAGGTTTTTTCGATCCAGTTAACAGTGCCCAGAGCATTATTTTCAAAGCGCTTCGTGAATTCGATACGGCCATTATGAATACGACCTACTTGGAAAAGAAACTGATTATTCTTAGGCCCTAAATCAGGATGGTTCGGATCAATGAGCACATCGAGGTGATCTTTGTACTTTTCTTGGAATTGGGCCACCGTGATTTTCTTTTTCCGTAGCTCTGCAATGTCCGCTGCCATGTCTTTGGCTAACACCGGATATGGGTAGAGCGATATCGCGAATTAACCCTTCTTCCGTGTCAATTACACTGACATGATCCATCTCACTGGCTCCGACTTGGTTGGCTTCTAACAAGCCACTCGGTAAAGCATTCCCAAAAGTGTTCACTAATACATCGAGGGAAGCGTGAACCTCGTCGAACTGCCTGTCGACCTGTTCGCGGAACGCCCCGAGACCCTCACCGATAAATTTAACGTGTTGCCCAGTACTTTCGAGGAGAATAGAGTTTTTATCGACTTTATTACTCAGTTCAGAAACTTCACCTTTTAACGCTGAAACATCATTCTTTATCCCTGAGACCTCTTCAAATATTTTACTAAGCATTTCCATAACCTTTTCGTCCATAACGACCAACCCCCATATATCTAACTTAAACCATCCATAAATATTGTCAAGTCCCCTACAATTATAGGTCAGCCTCCCCTGGTTTTTGTTTTTTATAATGCGCTTTTGTTCAGTTCAGTAAAAAATTAAGTGCGTTGATTTGACGAATCCCGTTATGTGAAGTGGGGGGGTCGTCATCCAACGTCAGGAGATATTTCGGAAAATGGTCGGCAATTTTCTTTAATGGCTTAAGTTCTCTATCCAAGGTATCTACATCTCTAACAGTAGCAGCTACTTGGTAGTATTCAATCCCATCATTATTCGATGCAATGAAATCCACCTCCATATCATCTACCTTCCCTATAGACACTTCGTAGCCCCTACGGAGAAGCTCTAAATAGACGACATTTTCGAGAATATGACCAATATCTACGCCTTTATTGCCCAAAAGATAATACCGCAGACCAATGTCAACGATATAATACTTTTCCTGCGTTTTGAGAATCTGCTTACCCTTAACATCATAGCGTTTTGCATGATAGATGATATAGCTATCGATTAGCGCAGAGAGATAACTGTCAACTGTATGGGTTGAGATTTTTCTTCCATCGGAGGTCATTGTATCGCTGATTTTTTTTGTTGACCAACGGTTGCCTATGTTATCAAACAAGAAACGAATAACGCTCTCAAGCAGCATCACATCGGATATTTTTTTCCTTGCCACAACATCTTTCAGAAGCACGGTATTGTAGATTCCACTGAGATAATCACGTATCAAACTCCGGTCATTTTTTAGGCTAACGGCATACGGAAATGAACTGAACTGAAGGTAATCACTATATTTTCTGCTGAGGTCGGTTCTGTCTCCAACAAAATCAAGGTATTCTTTGAAAGACAGAGGCAGCATTTGCATCTCAATATATCTGCCGGAAAGAAGTGTTGCCAATTCGCCAGATAGCATATGGGCATTGGAACCAGTGATATATAAATCGACATTCTCTTTGATATATAAACTATCGACAGCCTTCTGATATGACTCAACAAGCTGAATTTCATCCAAAAAAATATAGTTCATTTTATTGGGGACAAGACGTTCTTTTAGATAGGAATAGAGGCGTTTATAATCGGTCAGCTCGATGTAATCCATATCCTCAAAATTAATCGCCGTTATTTGCTCTTTCTGAACTCCATTTTGAAGCAGATACTCGCGGAACATTTCGAGCAAAGTAGATTTTCCGCAACGGCGAATACCTGTAATAACTTTAATTATCTTTGTGTCTTTTAACTTGATCAACTTATTTAGGTATTCTTCACGCAGTATCATAATGGCACCACTCCTTTGGTACTTTTCTTTTATTATGTACCAAAATAATACATATGTCAATATATTAGAATTATATTTCAATAAAATAAAATTTTTCAATGTTTTAGAAATTGATATCTAAAAATCAATCATTAGAGAAATCTAATAATCATACCTTTAGCATTTTTCTAGCAACGTTTTAGCGTATTTTTAACATAGCAAAACTGTCCCATGCGCGTACCGCAGCAGATTTTGAATCAGGTTATTCAGCACCCGCTGCAATGCCAATGGATCGGCGCGGACAACAGGAGGTTTCGCGGCTTCCTCGGCCAGTCCAACCACGTCAAGCGTTTGTTTGACGGCATCCTTATCGGGAACGCCGGCTATGATGCGCTGGATTTCAAGATTCTGTTCGGCGGTCATGTTTGGATAGATTGCCGGTGTTTCGATGGATTGGCCGATGCGCCGCCTGGCGCGCTGCAACGCCCTCTCGCCGGTTTGCCCGAATAATTCCACCTCGCCAACCGTGAGTGAAATCAGCCCGGCGACAGCCCTCATAAATGTTGTTTTTCCCGCACCGTTTAAGCCGATCAGCCCGTAGATCTGGCCCCGCTTGATTTCCACGCTCACGTTTTCTAGGTCGTAAGCGTTGCCGTATTTCTTGCTGATGTCTCTGGTGCGCAATACGAATTCGCTCATACAGCTTCTCCTTTCAATTGAGTATGAGCATAGTTTAAAACGCGAAAGCCAAGAAAAAGATTAGCAAATATAAAAGAAACTATAAAAAATAATAAGAAACACTCTGCTAGATGTTCTCAATTTTGACATACTAATAGGGAATCATATGTTATCTATCTTTATTGACGCGTTTATTCCGTAAGCGCTTAACGCTTTCTATGATTGGAAGAAGCAGTTCTTTAAGCTGAAGAATACAAGGAGAAGTAGTGGAGAGAATGAGAAATAAAGAAGAATGAGAAATAAAGAAGAACGAGATATAGGACAAAAGGCGATAAAGAAAAAGGCAATTAAAGCCCTGAAAATATTTTTGCTTGTGCTGGGTATAATCATTGTTGTTGCCGCAATCGCTCTTGGCATTTATGCTTATCAGAATATGCATTATGATGAAAAACCATTAGAGAACACATATAGTGCGGGTTATGAAGAAAAACAGGTAACTCTTGATGATGGAACCGTACTAAATTATGCTGAAGGGCCAGATAATGGACCAGCCCTGCTGTTAATACACGGGCAGTCTATGGAATGGGAAGATTATTCAAGAGTTCTTCCGAGGCTGGCAGAGTATTATCACGTATATGCAATTGATTGTCATGGACATGGAGAATCTAATCATGATTCTTCAAAGTATACAGGTGTTGCTATGGGGCAGGATTTTGTCTGGTTTATTGAAAATGTCATTGGTGAACCATCCGTGATATCAGGTCATTCTTCTGGTGGTATTTTAGCAGCATGGGTTGCAGCCAATGCACCAGAAGATGTTTTGGGGCTTGTTTTAGAGGATCCGCCATTTTTTAGTGTGACGCCGGAAGAAATGCAGAATACGTTTGCGTGGCGTGAAAGCTTTGAAATAGGACATAACTTTAGAAATCAAACAGTTACGGATGATTATGTAGTGTACTATATGGAAAACAGTTATCTCTGGGGATTGTTTGGTGATTTGAGAAAACTTTTTGCTAGGAGTACTAAGAATTATCGGGCAGAACATCCTGGAGAACCGTTGAAATTATGGTACGTACCATATAACTGGATTCATGGGACACTTTATTTGGATGACTTTGATACGGAATTTTCAGAGACTTTTTATTCAGGTTCATGGCTTGAAGGCTTTAATCAGGAAGAAACTTTGTCCAAAATAAACTCTCCTTCTGTATATATTAAGGCAGCCACACAATATGGCAAGGATGGAGTGCTTTATGCAGCTAACAGTGATGAGGATGCCGAAAAGGTTCATAACCTTATTAAAGGAAATGAGATGATAACGATAAAATCCGGACATGATATTCATTTTGAGAAATCGGATGAATTTATTCAGATTATGATAGACTTTTTGAATAAAATAAAATAACTACCATTGTCTTCCTGGATCATCGGCCATGCTGTTAATTGTACCTTGGGGATACAGAACATTGTAGTGATCCATCGACGGATTAGGGTTACTGGTTGTGGGTTGCGGGAATACCCTTTCGATTTTAAACTCCTGTCCTGCTGTATACCCGATAATTTCTTGCTCGTTGGATTTAGTATCATAGCCCGGCGTGCCTAAAACCTCTTTTACTTTGGCCAGGGATACGCTTGCGAATTGATGACTTGCTAACGATCTAACCTCAAATATTTGATCCCCCTTATTTATACCAAACACAACATAATGGCTCGCATAGGTCGCATAGCGACCCTTAGCTGCTGCTGAGTAATCAGTTGTATCAGCCTTTCCCCAGGCTTTTTCTACATCTTGGTAACTAGTTGTCTTCGCAGGAAAATCACAGTTAACGACTTTACCCTGGTGAGCTAACTGCATCATATTTAATATCGTGGTTCTGGTTGGATCAGCTTGAGAGGTCGGAGCGTTTGAAGCAGGATTACTTGTATTATTATCGGTATTGGAACTCTCAGAAGTGGAGCTTGAAGAAGTTTCAGTTCCAGCATTTGGTCGGCTGATAGCTGGGGGGTTGGTTTGGCTCTGCTTAGCCGTCGAGTTACTGATTTGATTCTGGATACGTGCAGCCATTGAAGAATAAACGGTCTGCTTTGCTGTATTCTGTCCAAGAAGGCGCATATCAGCCACTAATCCATTCAAGTCACCCATCGAATTTACTGCCTCTCTGAAAGCCTGTTCATCATCCATGCCGCGGGATTGATAATCCGCGGTTTTTTCTTTGATGTTTATAGACAGTTCTTCCTTTACTTTGTGTGTGTAAATTCGCATTGCAGCAATATAGGAAGCAATAAGAATACCCACGCACCATAAAGCTGCAATTAAAGCATTGTTTCCAGCAGACCCACTCATCAGCAGAGAACGAACAGTTTCAATAATGGGAGTCATAGGCTGACTTTCTGCGAATAAACGAACCATCTTTGGCATGGATTCGGTCGGTGCAAAGCCAGAGCTTATAAAGAGCAGAGCCAACAAAAGATAGCTGAAAACCCCGCTCCTTCGGCACTGTTTGCCAATAGGCCAAACATAACCGCTATCCATGTCATGGCAAGCGTGAACAGCAGCAGGATTCCAGTCACAAGGCCGGTGATTCCCGCATCCGATCTGAATCCGATTAAGAAGGCGAACAGCAGGATCAGCACAGTTGAAAAGGCATTGAACACTACCGACGTCAGCACATGTCCCCATATTATCGATGATTTTGCAATGAGCATGGAACTAAAACGCTCAACGATACCTTTAGTGACATCATTATTCAAACGAAATGCAGAGTAAGCCACGCCAATCGTGATGCACATCAGAACGATACCGGGCACCACGTAATTGATAATCTACTGGGCCTGTAAAACGGTAATACCTGAATGAGCGAGGCCTTTGATAATTTTCCACATCATTATCCGGCTTTGCGGATCTAATCCGGTGGTTGGCTCGTCAAGAAAAATAATGGAGGGAGTGCCCAGTAAGCTCATCGCAAGATCGAGCCGGCGGCGCATACCGCCGGAATAAGTTGCAACCCGCCGGTCGGCGGCATCAAGTAAATCAAAACGTTCAAGCAATTCATCGGCCTTTTTATTGGCATCGGTCAGATGACGCAGTTTTCCAATCATACGCAAATTTTCTCTTCCGGTTAGAACATCGCTGCTTAAAACAAAAAGTTCCCTCCATACATCAAGTACGAGTGAACATAAAGACACTCTAAATCAGATCTATCAGTGCACAGTACTCAACGTGCGTTGCGACGTTGAAAAGAATATAAGCTAATCGGGTAAGAATTAATATCCCAAAGGGTTTCGCCCTTTTCATTTAACCCACAAACCTGTTCTCGTTCTACTCCAAGCTTCAACTCAATCTCATTTAAGGTCGTGGTTATACCGACTTCTATTCCGAATCTTGTCCTAATTATTTTGCGTTCACTTTCATGATTAAGGAGAAGACTAGTTTAGCTAACGACAATACCCAACTACAGCAACAACATGGAGATTATGCTGCTCAGGTAGCGGAATTGAAGAAAGTAATTGATTCATACCTAAACCTTTTAAGGTCATAAGGAGAATTTAATTGTATACACGTGAACAAATTGTGAATGCCATTGAAAAATGTTTAGAGGCTACGCTGAGACCTTTTTCAACTCTGTGCATACAAAAACTGCATTTATTAACAACACGCTTGATGGGATCCATGAAGCGTGCCCCATAGGGACAGGATTGAATACAGGCTCCACAACCAATGCAGGAGGAATCTTTGACGGCTATTACTCCATCCTCTCGACGGTAAGTGGCCTTTACAGGACACACCTTAACACAGGAGGGTTTATCACAGTGGTTACAAAGGCTTGGTAAATAGTATTGAGTTGACCTGGGATATTGTCCTTTTTCCATTTCATTGACCCAGGTTCGATGAACACCCAGGGGAACATTATTCTCCGCCTTGCACGCAGCCCGACAGGCCATGCAGCCAACGCATTTTCTGACATCCACGACCATACCCCAACGGGCATTTGACCCACCAGTTGAAGCTTTAACCTGTAGAGGTAAAGCACCAAGGGCAGCACAACTAATTAAGAGTCCATTAAGTCCCTTTAAAAATGTTCTTCTGGATTGATCCATCCCTGCACCTCCTTAATTGTTCGACAAACTAATTTTCAAGGCATACGCCGATTCACACCCAGATGAGTAAATATCGAGATACTTTATAACTGCACTATCCACAATTCCGTCTGGTTCGAGGTCCACATACCTCTGAAAGTCTTTTAGGATTTCTAAAAGTTTTTCGTCAAAGATGCCGTTATAGTCTCCGTTATAAAATCCTGCCTTGTTTAAAGCTTTTTGAAGTAACATTACATTTTCTTTGGTCATTTTTAAAACGACACGGTTACCTGTAGTTAAAGGCTGAGGAACCGGAGCGGCTGCACTTGTTGATTGTTGGATTTCCTTTTGGGACTCTGCCGATTGTCCGACTAGATTAGACTTATTCTGACTACTTGTCTGAGCAACTTCGGCTTGTGGCTCTGGAAAAGTAGGCTTGGGGGAACCCAAACCTCGGAACCATTAAACGATTCGGGAATGGTAGCTGCTTGGAACTTATTAATTAATTGTTGATCCGTTTCCTCGATTACTTCAGACTGTTTCCGTTCCTCCACCAACTTCACGCTATTCTCGTCAAGATTTAATCCAAATAATAGCCTAACAACTGAGAGTGGGATCAGTATTAACACGAGAATCAACAGGGCTTTTTTCATCTACTCAACTCCTTTAAGCCCGTTAAAAAGAACCATCACATTTTCAGTTAATAGAACGATGGAAGCTAGCTATTCAAGCTTAATTGTGGTTACACTTTTTTGCATGTTACATTACAAACAATTGCGCTTTCGGTTTCATTTTAACTAATTTGATAAACTTTTCACAATGGGGAAAACCTCTACAAATAACCAAAGGGTAGGGTTTTCCCTACTCTTTGAACAATCGAAATTTATAAGAAATTCTCCACCTACAAAAGGAACACGGAGAAAGAAATCCACCTACACATAAAGAAAACTTGGCTGGTGCCCACGAAGACACTGTCTTCGCACGTAGTAGCCCTTCTTGCAGACACTGTCTTCGCACGTGTTAACTTAGCGGAGAAGCCGCAGGCGCAGGCAGCTGCCATAGTTGCTTATGCTTAGAAAGTATATAACGTTAAGTTTATACTTTCTGGTAGTACGAAAGAAAAAATGAACCTCCCATATGAGAGGTTCATTTCCTTTTAGATTTATGACCTATTTGCTTGATAAAATTTTGCAAAAACGAAGAAATAAATAATTGATGCCAATACGATACTTAAATAATTCACAATTGAAAGCATAGAACTTGGATAATAATTTCCGAATGCATAAACCCCCAAAACTTGGGAGCCAACTAACGCTCAAACCATAGCCCACTGAGTCGGGAAATATTCACTTTTATAAAAATAATTTTTAAAGTAATCAGTGAGTAAATATACTGTAAATATAGCCCAACCAATTGCTACGACGTAAGAAAATGTGATAAAAAAGAACGATGCTACTTTAATATCAAAGGAAAACCACGTTTGCAAATATAGCATAATTTTGTAATAACTTATTCCATACAGACAAGTAATTGGGACTACCAAAAAAAACGCAGGTTGTATTTGATTATCCGGTAATTTGCTGGATTTTATCTGTTGGTAAATCAAGTAAGTGAGTTTAATTACAAGTAAGAAAGAACCAATACTTAAGGCTAACAAGGTTGCAACAGCTGCTATCGCTGCAATCTCTCTGTTACTGGCCATGGAGGCTATTCCTGCCCCGGTTAAATTCACTAACCCAAATGCAAAAACATCAAGCAGCCAGACGAAATTTAATTTAGTGACATCCAACGGCTGACTTAACCAGCTCTTAAGAACCGTAAATTCAAGCTTGAAAAGCATCAACCAAAGAAATCCAAACATGATTAAGCCAGGCAACATCACTACTTGGATATTAGCTGATAACTGCGGAACAAAAAAAGCCAACGGAGCTAAAATCACATTCATAGTCATAGACAGTGAAGCAATGGGTACAAAAATGCCTGTAATTCTTGATGGTGGGCCACTCATAAACTCTTTGTAATCTTGCTTAGTGGCAAGCCATTGAATCAGGTCTTTCGAAAAAACAACAATAGAAAGTAGGTTAATAATTGTGAATACCAACATAATCCCGATTAAAGGAACATACAAGCTAGTTTGCATTGTTGTCAAACTTGCCCAAGGGATATCTGATAGCTTAATTAATCCGTTTCCATGAGGCACTGCAAACTGAAGATAACTGAATGCCATGAGTGTAATACCCCCAGCACCTAAAGGCGCTTGGAAATTAAATGGTGAGAACTTCAAAATACTTCCTCCCTAACCATCGTTGAGATGCAAATCTTAGTACGATTTTAACTTTGAGGTCTAAAAAGTGACTATCTTATCCGCACATCATAATTAGTGTGTCCAAGTAATTAATTGGACTTCTGGACCGACCTTTTTTGCGACCGCTGCTTTAATGGTTTCAAAATGCGGACAGGGGAAACCGATAGGATTTCCTTTGCCCATACAAGAGGCAAACGCAATAATTTCGGCACCTCTCTCAAGCATTAGTTTCGCTCTTGCCACCACTCTCTTGCCAGGACATCCCCCACAGGATACAAAACCGATCACTTCAACAGGACCTGTTTCGGCGAATCCCAGTTTACCTTCACTTGCAACCTTAAAGTCTGTGTTTCCCGGACATAAATCCTCGGTCTGTTGACAACGAATAATTCCCACTTTTGGCATTAAACTTCCCTCCATATAGTTATTCTTTCTCAGGGCGGTAAACTATCACTTGGTATTTCTGCGCTATGGTTTTATTTTTATTACTGTATCTTCCCGATTTTCCACGCGCCCGATGTTCCTCCTCACACTTTGTTGTTATGTTACCATACTTTGAGCTATAATTGTAATGCATTGTTATTATAGATATTATGCAAGCGAGGTATACAAGTTGGATATTCAGCAATTAAGAGCTTTTCGAGAAGTGGCCCGATTACGGAGTTTTTCCGGGGCAGCAAAAGAACTATTTCTAAGTCAACCTGCAGTTTCACGTCAAATTGCTTCGTAAGAAAATGAAATAGGACTGCCGCTTTTTCTGCGTATGGGCAATAACATTTCCTTAACGGATCCCGGACGAAGGCTTTTAACCTATGCAGATGATATTCTTCATAATTTAGAAAGTGGTACAGTTACCATTGCCGCTGATGATTATGACTTGCTCATCCCGTTCTTCTTTTTATGGGAGTTATACTGAAGATGCTGTCTGTCTAATTTGACAAGTGCAGTTACAAGATAAATATCTAAAACAGCCGACCGAGAGTTTTTGTACTCATAGGTCGGCTGTCGTTGTTTAAAAGTCCTGAAAGCAACTGTTTATTACTTTCTACTCATCTACCCTCTAAATCCAATTTCCGGCTCTGATACTCTGCGGAATCTATCTCGCCACGCGCATATCGTTCACGTAGGATGTCCATTCCACTATGCCTTCCTAGCCCTCCTGTATGAACGTGGGAGGTGCTACGACGAAATAGATATATACCCAGTAAAATAATCCCAATCCCTAAGATGAGGTGCATTCCTATCCCCGCTATTCCCATCATCCCATATCCGCCGCTTCCATAACCACCATATCCCCAACCACCCATCATATTACCCCAGCCACCCATCATATAAATTCCTCCTTCAAACTGATTTTCCTAAGAATATAGCCTTAGATATTGAATTTCATCCATAAAGTTAACGCTATGTTATCCCTTTTTAATGGATATTGGCTGCTTTTGCCCCGACAATTCTTGTTTCCTCTCAAGGTATTCCTCTCTTTGAATCTCACCGCGTGCATATCGTTCATTCAAGATATCCAGCGGATTATTCACCTGAGATTGATGCCCTAAACAGCATGACGCCTTAGAGCTTGATTGACTGAACATATAATACGCAATAACGACTAATAGAAATAAACCAATCATCATTTAAGCTCTCTCCCTTTTAATTATTTGCCTGAGATACCATGCATTAAAAACTTCCATTCATCATAGAACCACGAGTACCAGTCATACCACTGTTATTGGTCATCATACTTCCTCCAAAATTGCTCATATACTCATTCATTTTTTCTAGGTTTTCTTGCCCCATTTGAGCTTTAACTGCTGGATTTGAATTCATCAGTTCTCGCATTTTCTCAACATCGCCTGTTTGCATTGCCTCCTGCATTCCCTGGGAATTATGAAAGTTTTGCATTTCTGTCGAATTCATAAGCGTTTGATGTTGTTCAGATGAAAAAGTTTTTAGCATGTATCCATGCATTGTGCCAAACCAGGTGTTCCCTTGTTGTTGAGACGTTTCAGCTAGGGCCGGCAAAGCCATGAGCCCTATAGCTAATGTTGCGGTGCCTACGATTGCAGTTAATCTCTTACTTAATTTTTTCATTGAATATTCCTCCCAATTATTTAACTTTGTTTGTTTTGGATTGCTGTTCTTCCATGTCCTTAGTGTACCTTTCTGATACGACTAACTCATGAAGAAGTTGTGAATTTCTCATGAATAAAGGGACCATGATTAATAAAAATCAGAGCCCCTTAAGATATAAATAGATTATAAAAACTCGGGAATTTAGCGTTATTAAGCATGCGAATAAAGACTAACTTTTAAATTCCCAGACTTTTACTATTGTCGTTTAGTCTATAGTTTGTTATATTCAGTTCGCTGTCCTAATTTATAAATAATTAATTCGTAAAGGAGACTTTAAATGAAGAAAAACCTAACACAAAAAATGATGTCATCCTTGGTTTTTTTAGCAACTCTGTTTGTTTCTATTGTACCCGGTTCTTTAACTGGTGAACCAAAACCTGTGCTGGCATCTTCAAGTGTTAGACCTGCTGCGGCGTCCTCGCAATTAGCTGCAGGAGTTAACTTTAGTTTAGCCGTTGACTCTGTAGGTAATGTCTGGTCCTGGGGGGACAATTCTGAGGGGCAATTAGGCCAAGGTAATGTAGATGAAAATCCTGTCGCAACTCCAGTAAAGGTTAAAGGTCTCACAAATGTAATTTCGGTTTCCGCTGGAGGTGCCCATGCTTTAGCTCTGAAAGCCGACGGAACAGTCTGGGCTTGGGGAAACAACGAGTATGATCAAATGGGAGTTGAACAAACCTCACCCGTTACCCTCCCTAGACAAGTCGAAAGTCTAAAAAATATTGTAGGTATTGCAGCAGGGGTAGAGTCCAGCTTAGCTTTAGCCTCTAATGGGCAAGTCTGGGCTTGGGGCGGTAATGAGTTTAAGCAAGTAAATAACACTGATGCGATTAAAGTAACAACCCCGCAAATTGTTAATAACCTTTCCGGGGTAGTCAAAGTCGCACTTGGTAGTGTTTGGGGCTTAGCACTTAAGAATGATGGTACTGTCTGGACCTGGGGTGCTCAAAAAATGGCTATTGGATCAGATGGTCAAGAGGATATTTCAAATTTTACGGACTTAACACAGATAAACGGAATTTCTGATGTTGTCAGTGTGGCCGCTGGTTTTAGCCACAGCTTGGCCCTAAAAGAGGACGGAACTGTCTGGGGATGGGGGAGCAACGAGCTAATGCAGCTCGGAAGTACGGAACAAGAGTGGTTCGATTCACCAGTTCAGATCCCTTCCCTGAAAGATGCCGCATCAGTAAGCGCGGGTGTTTTCCTTTCGATGGCTCTTGCCAAAGATGGTACCGTTTGGACACTAGGAGCCAACAGTAGTGGTCAACTTGGCAGTGGCTCTAGATTAGACGGACTTCCTATTTCCAATGTTCCAATCCGGGCGATTAACTTTACAAAAGCAAATACTATCGCTGCTGGCTACGGGCATGCTCTTGCTCGAACAGATGCTGGTATATGGGGCTGGGGAGACAACACTAAAGGGCAACTGGGCTCTGGAATCGTCAATATCAATGGACAAGATGACTATAATGGGACTTATATACCCACTAAGGCTGAACTTGATCTAGGATATTCTGAGACTCCGGTTTTTCGCCGTGTGTACGGCTACACAGCTGTAAATACTGCCGTCGAGATTTCTAGACAAGGCTGGTTAGCCGGTTCTTCAACCGTCATCTTGGCTACTGCTATTAACTTTCCTGATGCTCTTGCAGCAGCCACGTTAGCCCATCAATTTGATGCTCCTATTCTTTTGACCAATAACAGCAAAGAGCTAGATTCCGATGCTCAAGATGAAATTGAACGCCTCAATCCAACTAAAGTTATTATTGTAGGCGGAAGTGCGGTCATTTCAGGAGAAATCGAAGATACCCTTAAACAAGAATACAGTGATGTCACTCGCCTAGCTGGCTGGGATCAATATGAAACAGCTGCTAAAATCGCTGATTATTATTATTCCGTCAACCCTGACGCTCCGAAAAAAGTAGTTATTGCCAATGGTGACAACTTCCCTGATGCACTTTCCATCTCATCTTGGGCCGCTTACAATCGTATTCCAATATTATTAACTAAAAGCAAACAACTACCCGAGTCTACCTTTAATTCTCTTCAGGAAAATGCCATTGAAGACGCTATTTTAGTAGGAGGATTTGCAGTCATTAATGAGGACGTAGCCAATAGCATTACATCGACTGTCTCAAAAAATTGGGACCCCAATGATCAGAACAGAAGTATTGCACGTTACTGGGGTATGGACCAATACGAAACAAGTATTGCTATAGCCAAGGGACTCCGCGCAGATATTAACTCTATCATGATCGCAACTGGAGAAAACTTCCCTGATGCGCTAGCCGGATCTGCACTTGCAGCACGCACCGGCAGCCCCATTATTCTGGTTGACAAGGATTTTTCTAAGGCCAGTGTCACAAACTTCTTAGCAGACAACAGCGGTCAAATTCGCAAAACCTACTTGCTTGGCGGAAGTGCAGTCATTTCAGATTCTTCGTTTGCTTATATGCTCAACTATTTATTTTGGTGATAATCTCTATTCTGATATATCCAATCATTAATGAAAGTGGCTGAGGTCAATAACCTTAGCCACTTTTGTTTCTACCAGAATTTCTATCTTACTCAAGCAATTCGCTAAGCTGTCCTAACAAACTGTTCAGACCTTGAATACCGTTGGAAAGGTTCTCTCTCACTGACATAAAGAAAAAAGATCAACGAGTAATATCGGAATCCCAACGAGCTTACTTTTTTGAGGCGTCGGAGTCTTTTATAATCAATTTGATTTAATCAGATTCCTTATGCTCAAATTCTTCCATAGGGAGATCGGACATTAAGTTGGCTTTTTTCAGTAGAGTAAACGTCATCCTTTTTAGTTCATCCGATCTAAGTTCGTAAAGCTGTTCTCGACATTTCACATAGATATTAAATGAATAAAGGGCAAGCTCATCTATCTCAGATTCAAACTTTAGAAAATCATCATATAGTTGTCTCTGTCTGATTTCCTTTCCTAACTCTTCACGAACCACTCTTTTCAGAGAAAACACAAAGTTTAGCGCTTGTGCTGGTGTAAAATCCTGAATCGCCCTCACTTTGATAATATCATCGAGGAAGGGCAGCTCCTCAGCAAATCCATTCCCAGTGATCAGTACTTCCACGATCTTATCTATCCCCTGAGTGAATGTATGCCCCACGGGATTTCTAAACCTGTCTTTTTGATCTTTCAGAAAACCCGAAGTATCTGTGGGATACGTCTCCATGATTGCATCGAGCCACCTTTGCAAAATGGTGGCGCTCTTTGTTTGCAGGAGGTTTCTAAACTCAATGTCCATTTTTTCAGCTCCTTGATTGATCAGCAAGCTCTCTTAAGTCGATGGCCCTTGTGCGCTCGGTTATGAAGTGATTTAGCTTGTTACGTTCTATATTATCTCTATTGCAGATGCAATTATGTAAAGCATTATTTGTCGCTGCATGGGTGTAATTCTCTTATACAAAGTTCGTCCTCTATGTTTATAAGAATAATGATACGCTGCTCGAATGTTGACAAAAACTTGCACTTGCTCTAAACTAAAAGACGAGCTGACATTGAGATCGCGCAAATGGCGCGACACAAAATCGGAGAAAGCATCTGCTATGGAACTCATGTTTTGTAAACGATAACTTTATCTATACAAACGTGTGTGCAGGTGAGCCCGTACAAAGAGGGACGACAGTAGTCGTCTCTTTTTTGTACTATCAGAAAGTATAACTTTTCGTTGCATACTTTCTGAAGATAAGTGCAACTATGACGACCGCCAGCGGCTTCTACTTAGCCAGTTTTTCTAATGCCATATTACGTGTGCAAAACAAAAACAGCGTCGGTTATCGAACTCCGCTACGCTGCCTCTTCTCAAACAATATTAAATATCCGCAAGGCCTAAACTAATTTCGATGGCTTGATCTACTCTTAGCATCACTTCTTCATCCAATACGGCTACTTTTTCCTTCAGTCGGCTTTTATCAATCGTTCTAATCTGCTCCGTAAGGATGACTGAATCCCTTTCTAACCCGCTGCGTTTAGCTCTTACTTCGACGTGAGTCGGTAATTTTGCTTTCGCAATCTGTGAAGTGATCGCGGCAATAATTGTCGTCGGGCTAAACTGATTCCCTATGTCGTTTTGAATCACGAGGACGGGACGAGTTCCTCCCTGTTCTGAGCCGACGACGGGGTTAAGCTCAGCGTAATAGATTTCCCCGCGTTTTATCATCATCTCTGATACGCCACCATCGTTTCTTCATAATACTCTAATACCTCTTGTTCAGTTGAAAACAATTCCCTAGCTATTGATAAATTCAGTTGCGCCATCTCTTGGTATCCCTTACGCATTTGCTCATGGATTCCTTTCTTCCGGCGTTCGTGAAGGATGCTATTCAATGCTTCTCGAATAAATTCGCTGCGATTACGCTTTTCAACTGTAACGATCCCATCTACCTCCGCAAGCAAACTTTCCGGCAAACTAATCATAATTCGCTTACTTTCTGCCACATTAGCACCCCCAAGTCATTTAGCTAAAGCTATACTCTATTATAGACAGTAATCTAAAAAAGTGTCAACGAATTCGAAAGGTAAATAAACCAAAACCTCTGAAAAACAAGGTTATTAAGCCATGTAAATTATGGGAATAGATTATTTGAATATAAAATTTTAATAAGAATCATTCATTAATGATAGTATATCAGTATATCACTCTTGATATACTGATTTTTGTTCTTAATCAATATAAGCAATGATTTTATGCTTGCTTCAATAGTCTTTTGACCATGGCCTTATGCGCTAATTCTTCCAGGTGATCGTCAAGTTCCATCAAGCGAGTGTCTACTCCACGTCTTTGAATAGCCAATTCCAACAACAAATCAGCAAGATGAGGATTCTTAGGGAGGAGCGGTCCGTGTAAATACGTTCCAAAGACGTTGAGGTAACGTACCCCTTCCCCACTGTCCTCACCGTTATTTCCATGACCGACTAAGACTTTACCCAAAGGGCTAACCCCTTCACCCAAATGAGTTTTGCCCGAGTGATTCTCAAAACCAACCATTGTCCTAAATTTATTGGAGTTAATACTTGTTATTTTCTCCTCAAGTTCCACGACCACATTTCCAATTAGACGCTTCGCTCCAGCAATTGTCCATACATCTAGTATGCCCAACCCATCAATTCTTTCCCCGTTAGTCATTTGATAGTATTTTCCCAACATTTGATAACCACCGCAAATAGAAAGCACTACAAGCCCATTCTCTATGGCCTTCCGGAGTTCATTTTCCCGACGCATTAGATCCTGAACCAGCAGGCCTTGTTCACGGTCAGAACCTCCGCCAATAAATAGAATATCCATACCCATGAAATCCAAGTCTTCCCCTAGGGAGGCTTTTAGAATAACTGGTTCAATCCCCCGCCAACGGCAACGAGCCGCTAGCGTTAATATATTACCTCTATCTCCATAAAGGTCGAGTAGATCTGGATACAGATGGCATATAGTAAGTTTCACGCGCTAGCCTCCTCTCCACGATCCTTAGCTCCCGAATTCGATAACCCCACACTCTTTTGACGGTCTTCTAGGATCTCTCGAAGCGGAAAAAGTAGAGTATACGTGGGTAATATAAACCAAGCCTCGCCCTCCACCCGATTTTCCGTCAAACACTTAAGGGCTTCAGCTAAACTATGTTCAAGAACAAGTTTTTCAACGGATACTCCAGCATATTTAAGCCTTAATGCTATATCCTCTGCCCGCAGACCTGTACAAACCACTTTCTGTATACGGGTTTCATGCGCACCTAATCGTTCAAAATTCACATCCCAGAGCCAAGAAATATCTCTCCCATCTGCAGCTAGATCATTAATCCCGATTAAAATACCCAAGGGTTTATCAACACCAATCATTGTCTGAATAACCTGATCAAACCCTGTCGGATTTTTAACGAGGGTTAACGTGATTTCCCCTTCCCGCAGACGAAAACGTTCCATCCGTCCGGCTTGAGGGATAAACATTCGTAGTCCTTTTTCGATAACTCTATCATTCAAACCTAATTCACGGGCTGCTGTAAGAGCTGCTAGCGCATTGTACAAATTATAGTACCCTTGCAATGCTATCGTGAAGGCAACCTCATCAACCTGAAACAGAAGTAACCCTTCATCCAGATGAACATCTTCTGCCAGTATTTTAGGCTCAGGGCGACGAAAACCACACCCTGAACACTTGAAAATTCCTAATTGACCATAATGAAACAGCGTATAATCTAAGGCCGTTCCGCATCCTGGACAAAACCTAGCTTCCCGTGTCTCCTGACTCTCACTTCGGCTATCTGGAGTGCGTTCCACTCCATAATAAATTGACTGAGCATGATTCGCACCAAACTGAGCTACCAAAGGATCGTCCGCATTTAAGACAAGAACGGTTTCTTTCGGTAAAGATCCTTTAACCATACGTACTGTTGTATCTAATTCTCCGTAGCGATCGAGCTGATCACGGAAAAAGTTAGTGACAATCGCTAAACTAGGAGACACTTGTTCACAAAATTTAGGAACTGTCGCTTCATCCACTTCCAGCAATGCTAAACTTGCTCGTGATAAGCCGTTCCAGCCTGTATTTCGAATCAAAGCTCCTGTAATTCCAGTTACTAGGTTCGCACCCGCCTGATTAAAGGCAAAAACTTTTCCAGCTTGACGTAAAATACTTGCTAAGAGATTAGCAGTAGTCGTTTTCCCATTGGTCCCAGTAACCAAGATAATCCCATCGGTATAGGCCACACTCAAGTGGCGCATGATCTGGGGATCAATCCAGTTTGCAATCTTTCCGGGCAAGGTTGTCCCTTTTTTCCCTGTAACTAACAGCCCCATTGTTATAATCTTGCCAGCCCAAAGGGCAAACCAAAAACGCCATGTTCGCTTCATGTCTACTCCTTTAATCGTTATCTCATACATTGTAGCACTCTCATATGTATTATCAACCAAAATTCGCATAAAACAAACCTAATCTTTTTAAACTATCTAACTAAATTAAACACTTTGGCTTAATAGCTAAACTTGATTTGGATAATCTTTGATATGACTTTATTTTACCATGAGAAACATAGATGTTAATAAATTATTTTGCCGATCAACTTTGTCGTTTCATGACAATAAATATGGGCTTGTATTTCATTGACTCGCTTATTAAAACTATGGGATAATAATTAAGTGTTAATAAAAGCTAGCCTTTAATATTTAGAAATGAGATGATGCTTTGAACGATTATGTCAGCGCCTTAATTTTGGGGATCGTAGAAGGAATTACCGAATTTCTCCCAATTTCTTCGACAGGACACCTGATTATAGTGAACCAGTTTGTCGGGTTCACGGAACAATTTGCGAATATGTTTGATGTAGTGATACAACTGGGCGCTATTCTTTCCGTCATTGTTTACTTTCGGCATCGACTTATTCCATTTGGCAATTATAAGTCTGCCAAGAATCAAAAAATATTTGAGCTATGGAAAAAGACCCTTGTCGGAGTTATCCCTGCCCTTGGAATAGGATTTCTAGTAGCGGATTACATAGAAGAACTCTTGTTTAATACGACAGTTGTTGCTATAGCCCTGATAATTGGTGGATTGATTTTGTTATATATTGAAGGTAAGAGACCTACCTTCCAAATTAAATCCATGGAGCAACTCACTTACAGAACTGCTTTTTTCATTGGGATCATCCAGTGTTTGGCTATGATACCAGGAACCTCGCGCTCAGCCTCAACCATAATAGGGGCTATGTTATTAGGTGCTTCAAGAGTTGTAGCTGCAGAATTTTCCTTCTTTTTAGCCATTCCCACGATGGTCGCTGCTTCTGGTTACACATTGTTAAAAAATGGACTCATGCTCACCTCACATGAGTTTCTAGTGGTAGCATTTGGGTTCTTCATATCGTTTATCGTGGCTTGGTTAGTAATCGCAGGGTTTATGAGTTACGTTAGTAAAAAGGATTTCAAACCGTTTGGTTATTACCGAGTCGTACTTGGAATCATCGTGCTTATGTATTTTGGTTTTTAACCAGCCAAATAGTTGTTTTAAGACAAATTTTAAAGAACCCCTCCAGAAAGTTCTGAAGGGGTTTTTTATTGAACCCTATCACAAATCCTGCAGCTTTGGATAAATTGACAGATTGAAAAAGGCCTTCACGTATTTAATGTAAACACGTAAAGGCTTTTGATTATCTCTTTAATTAAAAAGCTTTAAATCCATTGATGCTTTTATTTACAACCAGATCAAGTATAGGCCCCAGTACAAAGCTTAAGAAAATTCGAAATCCCTCAGCCAATACTAACGCTACGCCGATACGCAGTAAAAATCGCCCCCAACGGGATGTAGAACGATGCAGGATACCATCATAATCGAGAGCTCCAGCAGCACCCCAACCGAGCACCAGGCAAAGAATAAAAAAGGCATAACTCAACCCAGCAGTTAGATCAAACATAGCCATGGCACTCCCCCCTTGCCACAATCTATGAGGCTACAAAGGGTTTTATGTCTCTAAGCAGTTTTACTTTTCAATAATTACATTACTTCAGACAAGACAAAGGATCTTCCTACTCTTCCGTTGGATCAATATAGACACGAGGAACTCTCTTAGAAATCCCACAAACCACTTCATAGCTAATGGTACCCATCCAATCTGCCATTTCTGTCGCCGTCAGCTGTTCATTTCCATCTTTCCCTAAAATAGTTACAATATCTCCCACTTTAACCTTAGGAATCTTAGTCACTTCAAGCATAGCCTGGTCCATACAGATCCGACCTATCATCGGCGAGCGTCTGCCATGAATTAGCACTTCGCCCTGATTGGAAAGAGCCCTGCGCAGCCCGTCTGCATAACCTACTGGGATAGTAGCCACAACTGTAGGGTAGGCCGCTTGAAATGTGCGGCCATAGCTTACAGTTTCTCCGGTATCGATGCTCTTGACATGTGACACTTTCGCTTTCCAAGCCATTACCGGCTCTAGTCGAATATTTCCGTCAATTTGGGAAGATGGAGTGAGTCCATAAAGGCTAATCCCTAGACGAACAAGCTCAAAATGTGATTCCGGGATTTGAATGATCCCCGCGCTATTAGCCGTATGGCGAATCGGAATAGTTATTCCGGCCCTCTGGAGTTCTTCATAGATAGTTGTAAAACATCTTAATTGTTTTCTGGCAAATGACAAATCTCTTTGATCCGCCGTTGCAAAGTGAGTGAAAATACCTTCAATAAGCAGATTGGGCAAATCGGCAATCCGTAAAATTTCAGAAAGGTCGGTCTCACGAAATCCGATTCGCCCCATTCCTGTATCGATTTTTATATGTAATCTCGCCGTTCGCTTGAGCCTAACTGCTGACTCGGAGAGCGCCTGAGCCTGATCTAATTGAAAAACAGTGGGAATAATATCTTCTTTAACTAAAGTATCCGACTCATTTTTTTCCGTAGCACCAATGACCATGACTGTAATTTCTGGAAACGCCGCTTTAATTTCCAGAGCCTCTTCCAAAAGAGCAACTCCATAACGCTTTGCACCACAGGCAATGAGCGTCTTCACCACGGGAATCGCTCCATGTCCGTAAGCATCCGCTTTAACGATCGGCATTATTTCACTTTTGGTATATGTCTGAAGCTTAAAGAAATTATCTCTAAGCGTTTGCAGATTTACCTCAGCCCAGACCTGTCTCCCTCCCATAGTTTATCCCCTCTTTCCCTCTAAACCCTTAAGCTCTAATGCACGCCTAACTTTAGGGATTTGATCCGCTACTTCCGTGGCCGTGAATCCAGACCACCCAAACTCAGTTGCTAACTCATCCGCTGCTTTACCATGTAAATATACGCCCAGACAAGCCGCTTCAAGCGGTGAAACCCCTTGAGCTAACCAAGCAAGAATACTCCCAGTTAGAACATCCCCCGTCCCCCCTGCACCAAGTCCGGGATTTCCAGTTGGGTTAAAGAAAGCACGACCATCGGGCGAAGCAATAATTGTCACAGAACCTTTTAAAACAACCACAGCTTCCCACTCAACTGCTTTTGCCACAACAATATCCAACCGATTCCGCTCAATATCTTCCACACTACATCGACAGAGTCGAGCCATTTCACCAGGATGGGGCGTAAGTATCAACCCGCCTCGCCCATTTCGCAAATTCAACAGACTTGGTTCTAATGCTATAAGATTAAGTGCATCAGCATCCAAGACAACTGGGCAACTAATATTTTTCAAAATTTCTTCTAAAACAGAAATAAATTCTATATTCTCACCCAGGCCTGGACCCACAGCAAGGGCTTTGGCTTTCTCAGATTGCTTTAAGATCACAGGCCAAGCTTCTTCATTCAAACAATCCTCTCCAGGCGCGGACCAAACAGTTGCCTCAGTGATGCTTGCATCCACTTCTTTCGCAATCCCCTGTGAAGTAACGATTTGTAACAATCCAATTCCGCTTCGCAAAGCTCCTTGTCCTGCTAACACTGATGCCCCGCTCATCCCTTTGGACCCCGCAACGAGAATACCTTTTCCATGAGTTCCTTTATGTCCTTTGAGATTACGAATAGGAATCATACCGTGAACATCATCATCCATTAATACAAACGTTGAGATCCCTTCCTCTATAAGGCAGGATTCTGGAATAGAAATGGGATCCACTACGACCCGTCCACAATATTCCGGCCCTTCACCTAGAAAAAGACCCCATTTTGGGAGTCCAAAGGTAACCGTAGTTTGGGCTCGAACCGCAGTTCGATAAACTTTACCAGTATTAGCCTCAACTCCACTGGGAATATCAATAGAAACTACCCATCCAGGAGCACAGTTCACTTCGTCCACATATTCTTCAATCAAACCTGGCAAAGCCCCACGCATTCCAATTCCAAAAAGTGCATCAACAACGACGTCTGCTTGCGCTAGAGCCAATCGGGTCAGACGACGCTGTTTCTCCCCTTCAATTACAAATAATTTACCTGTAGTGCCTTGAAAAAGACGCAAATTTAAAGCTGCATCTCCCTTTAGTTCGTTTAGTGCAGCAAATACTAAAACCGTAACATCCATCCCTTGAAATACTAAATGTCGAGCAACAGCCAAACCATCTCCGCCGTTATTTCCTTTGCCGACAAGAATCACTGCTTTTCGGCCGTTTAGCCTTTCCTTCCCTTTGGGGATACAACGCCGAATTTCTTCGAACACTGCCCAGGCCGCATTTTCCATAAGGAGCAAACTCGGAATACCATAATGATGAATGGCTTTTTCTTCTATCTGCCTCATCTGTTCTGCATTGACCACACGCACTTTTCCCCACCCCAGTTCTCAATATTAGCTTAAAATTGCAAACGCTATCGCTTGAGTTTTATTATGGGATAAACTAACTCGAACTTGGGATCCACCCCTAGCACTTACAATATCCATCGCTCTAAGACTAAGATAAACCAGCGGCTCTCCCCTATCGTTACTTAAGATTTCTATGTCATACCAGGACAATCCATGTAAACCAGTTCCCAAAGTCTTAAGAACTGCCTCTTTTCCAGCAAAACGTGCTGCATAACTTTGAATGCCTTTCCCAATTAAAGCTTCTTGCTCTCGAATTGTGAAAAGGCGCTCAAATAGTCTAGGTTGGCGTTTAAAAGCTTGTGCCACTCGTTCAATTTCAATAATATCAATCCCAGGATACATTTTAAACTTACTCCATCCAACTCATAAAATTGACCTTAGCTTCTGTTGCCCCTCTGCTGAGCCTGCAGCCAGCAGAACGTCCTCTCCACGGAGGACAAAACTAGCGTCCGGAGAGAACTGTTCCAACCCGTCTCGTACCACTGCCACAATCGTCGCCCCTGTGCGCTCTCGAATTTTTAATTCTCGCAAGGTCTTGCCAATGGCAGGTGATGTTTTTCCGATTTCGATTTCTCCGACATCTAACCAACGAGACATTAGACGGTCGGTATAACCTAGGAATTTATTAAGATGACTTTCAATCTTTAAATCAATTTCACGCCTTTGATCCATAAGCTTTTTAAGATCTTCAACAAAGACTTGAATTTCTCCTTTTTGATCAAAGGATTTAACAAACTTTTCTGCCATGGCCTTTGAGGTTACGGTAATCCCTACACCTTGACTGACCACAACCACACCGACATTTTGCAAAACTGCGATGGCTCGACGAATAGTTTCTGGAGAAACGTTGTACCGTCCTGCTAACGTCGAACGGCCATGAATTTTTACCCCTTCATGATATTCACCCATCATGATGGCGTGAGCTATATCAATAGCAATTTCCTGATACCGAGCCTTTTCCAATTATGTTCAACCCCTTATCCAACTCGCTAATTCGTGGTTCGAATACGAAGAATAATATCCTATATTGAATTCTATTCTAATTATAACATAGCCAAATCTTGGTGACATCATGCTCTTGACAAGTAACAACCCTTGTGATAATATAAGGTTGTCAGTTAAGTAAATACTTACTATCGCTTTGCTTAATTTCCAAAAGGAAAACGGGGGAACCATTTCTTGGGGTGAATCGCCAAATGCGTAGAGCAGTTTTCAGCTCGAACCCGACAGCTAACCTCGTAAGCGTTGAAACACGTTAGCGTGATATTTTACGTTTATTTCTTTTTGGAACCGTCATTTGATTGGTTCTTTTTTGTTTTTTAGAAAACGCCAAGCCTTCAGGTGCAGGCTAAGGATATTCAAGTTGCCCTGAAAAATCAAAAATACTCGTCGAAATACTCTCGTTGGTTTAGAAGCACAGAGGGATGGATCAAATTTTTTAACTGAAAACAAATAGAGGAGGCATATAAAATGGCTGTTGAACTCCAAGAACGTTCAGGTACATTTCGACAATATGCGCTTAAGCGCGCAGTTGAGCTTAAACAAATGGTCATACCATATCTAAATAACTCCAAAAAAGTTCCCACGGGATTTTCACTGACAGAAACCTACGAATCTCGCCGCGCAAATATTCTAAGTTATTTCGATGCCACACTTGAAGACTGGGAAAGTTGGCACTGGCAAATGGCACATAGAATTTCAGACCCTCATGTCTTAATTGCTCTGCTTCCTGGATTAACCATAGATCAATGTGAAGAAATTGAGCGCGTAGGAAAAACCTATCGTTGGGCGTTATCCCCTTATTATCTAAGTTTAATGAGTGATGCGGACCCTCTGGACCCAATTCGGCTTCAAGGATTGCCAACACTAGCAGAACTCGTCGAAGACTTTGGCGAAGATGATCCTATGGGCGAAAAAATCACTTCTCCCGCTCCCGGCATCACTCGACGATACCCAGATCGCTTAATTATCAATGTCACGAATATGTGTGCTATGTACTGCCGACACTGCCAGCGCAGACGTAATATTGGTGAAACCGATACCCATTCGCCACGAACAGAGCTCAAAGCTGCGCTCGATTATATTCGTGCAAATCCAGAGATTCGAGACGTCTTAGTAACTGGTGGAGACGCCTTGCTGCTAAGTGATCTAACACTGGATTGGCTTCTGGGAGAACTCCACTCAATTCCTCACGTTGAAATCAAGCGGCTTGGCACAAGGGCTCCAGTAACTCTCCCAATGCGCATAACCAACGAACTATGCTCAATATTAGCTAAATATCCGCCCCTTTATATTAACACACAGTTTAACCACCCTAAGGAAGTATCTGAAGATGCTAAAAAAGCGGCTAACAAACTTATAGCTGCCGGGGTGGTCTTAGGTAATCAAGCCGTTTTACTCAAAGGGATAAACCATCAACCAGAGGTAATGAAGAAACTGAATCAGGAACTCCTCAAAATCAGGGTTCGCCCATATTATATCTTCCATGCCAAAAACGTCAAGGGAACACGCCATTTTGTTCCTCGGATCCAAGACGGGCTTGCCGTTATGGATCAGCTGCGAGGGTATACTTCGGGACTTGCGGTGCCAACTTATATTATAAATGCCCCTAAGGGCGGAGGCAAGACACCCATATTACCGCAATACCTTGTATCTCTTGATGAAAACAAAGCAGTTTTGCGTACTTGGGAAGGAAAACTTGTCCAGTACGAAACCCCATAATAGAAATAGTTAAATTGATTAGGGGTGAGTGCAACATGATGGAACGTCTCAATAACGACCAAATAGCCCAACGAATAATAAATACAAATTCGGATATCAAACGTTACTTGAATTTAGCACCTAGTTTTAAACTAACGCCACCTCAACCTAAAACTAAAAAGTACTGTTATACCGCATCCATGCCACGAAATCTGTTACCACGGCCTAGGCCTTAATCAGGTTTTTCTCTTCTCATTAGCGATCCTTCGGGGTCGCTATTTCTTTACCCTTTTCCCTTGCCATGTATCCCGGAGCTCTAACTCAGCATCGATTGCATTAAGAACTTCCCATTTTTTTCGACTCCAAAGTGGTCCGATAAGATCTTCTGGGGGGCCATCTCCCGTTAGACGATGAATCACCATCTCTGTTGGCAAAATCTCTAAAATATCGACTACGAGCGAGATATAGTCCTCTTTCGCCATGAGTTCAAATGGCTCATTATGATAAATTGTTGCCAATGGAGTGCCCTTTAGCACATGTAACAAATGAATTTTAATCCCTTGTATGGGCAGACTGGCAACTGCCCGCGCTGTTTCCAGCATCTCTGCTTTTGATTCGCCTGGCAAGCCTAGAATTATATGAGCGCAAACCCGTATTTCTCTAGCTCTTAATTGTTCAACACCCTTAAGAAATTGAGTGTAATTATGTCCCCTTCCGATCCACTCCATAGTTCGATCATGACTACTTTGCAAACCAAGCTCTACCCATAAATAGGTCCGCTTATTTAGTTCCTCAAGATAATCCAGCACATCCTCAGGCAAGCAGTCCGGCCTTGTTGAAATGGATAACCCAACGACGTTCTCCTCCGCAAGGGCCTCTTCATAAACCTCACGCAGCCTTTTCAGAGAGGCATAGGTATTGGTATACGCTTGGAAATAAGCGATATACTTTGCACTTGGCCATTTTCTCTTCATCCGTTCCGTCACTTGAATGAATTGATCATGAAGGGATAACTTCTGATCTCCGGCAAAATCCCCGGATCCCCGCTCGCTGCAATAGACACATCCACTCCAACCCAACGTTCCATCCCGATTCGGACATGTAAATCCAGCATCCAAGGAGACCTTAAAAACTTTATCCCTAAATCGCTTACGCAAGTGTTGATTAAAAGTTAAATATCGCTTTTTTTGCATAGTTACTTCCTTCTATGGTAAATATTTTGTTTAGCTGCCAATACTATCAAAAATTGGTTTTAAATTAACCAAGAGATCCTGAAAAATACACTGACAAGCTTTCCTTCTGGTTCAACAATCCAGTACTCTTTAACTCCTGCTTGTTCATATTGGTTAAACTTTATAAATTTGTCCATTTTGATCGACTATGGGGATGTAATTTCCACGATCATATCAGGAGTCCCGACCAAGTAAGATAGTCAGCGTAGGAATAATTGCCTTTTTCTTTTGGTAGCGGCATATCAGAACCTCCCCTTATAGCCTTAAGCAAGCATAATACAGCAGAATGTTATAGGATAATATTACCACATAAAGAAGGTATTGCAAGGCTGATCACTTCCTGACAATTATCTAAGAAGGATTTCTCAATAACTGATAGAATGTTAATCCTAGGAGGTGTCAAATGTTTAATTTATTACTGGATAGTTTACCCTTTCCCCCGCGCATCCCATTAATGGGCGGTCCTACACCCCTACAAAAAAGTCGCCTCACTTGGGGCAACGATTTATTGTATTGGAAACGAGACGACCTGACTCCCTACGGCTTGGGGGGGAATAAACTACGCAAACTAGAATTTTTAATGGCCGAGGCACTAAGTCAAAAGGCAGATCTCATCATAACATCCGGCGCACCTCAGTCGAACCACGCTCGTCTCACTGCCGTTGCTTCCTCGATGTTAAAGCTTCAACCCGTAATTGTTATTCCCGGAAAGACACCCACAGAATGGGGTGGCAACCTGCTTCTGGATCGTCTAGCCGGGGCAGAAATTATAGCTTGTGGTGAAGAGCCTCTTGATCAAGCAGTGAACCGCATTTCCGCTGAAAAGAAATCACAGGGTTTCCATCCCTACACAATCCCCCTAGGGGGTTCCAATGCTCTCGGATCGTTGGGATATTTTCTAGCTTTTTTCGAACTGCTTAAACAAGCTGAAGAACAAGGATGGGCTCCTAATACCCTTATCTGTTCCGTCGGCAGCGCCGGAACCCTAGCGGGGTTGGTCGCAGCCAATGCCCTTCTCCCACAACCCCTTCGCCTACTGGGGGTCAATGTAATCCAAAGTTCGGATCAACTTCATATACAGGTTGAAAAACTTGCTGCTGAGGTCTTGGATCTGCTTCATGTTCCTTGTTCTCTGCCACCTTTTGAGATTACTGCTAATTTTATCGGACCAGGATACGGCTTACCCACTCCTGAGTCTTCTAAGGTTATTATTGAGTGCTTTCGAACTGATGGCATCCTTTTTGATCCCGTTTATACTTCCAAAGGTGTTGCATCTGTCAAACACCTGATGCAACAGAAAAACCAAGAATTGCCTGAGACGATTGTCTTTTGGCACACTGGAGGCGGGCCGGCCATCTTTGATCAACATTATTATACGGACCTTCTAGGTTACACCTGATAAAGCTCGAGTCTTTCTCCGCTCGGACCTCGAAAAAAGAAATTATACCGTCCTTCTCCTATCGACATGGGTTCCAAAACAGTCAACTCAATATGATGGTCTTTTAAGTGATTAATAGCTTTTATAATATCGGATACTCGGATCGCCAAGTGATTGACAACTCCATCCTCATACTTCTGGCCGTTAACGACTTCCACCAGCTCCACAACAGTACCCCCTAATTCTAGAAAGACCAATTCCACGTCTCCCGGTTTAATCCGATGTAAAAACTTAAAGCCAAGTACCTCTGTGTAAAAGTGAATGGCCTTTTCCATTTCCAAGGCCTTAATTCCAATATGTTCGACTCCAATAAAAAGGGATTTGTTCTCCATATCTGTTCCCTACCTTCTCAAATATTTGTATTTTCCCCAAGTTATTTAATAATGCTATACATTAGTATATCCATTTAATTTACCGTATCTAATCATTATTTCTTCAAGCTTCCCCTTTAGGTTGGGTAAAACCTTCCAATTCTAAAAGCCTTTCCTTAATGTCCAAACCCCCAGCATACCCTGTTAAACTTCCGTTTTTGCCGATCACTCGATGGCAGGGTACCACAATTCCAATTGGATTTCGATTGTTAGCCATACCCACCGCTCTTTGCCCTTTTGGATTACCCACTCTTGCAGCAATATCACCATAACTGCGTGTCTCTCCGTAGGGTATACACAGAAGCTCTTTCCAAACTTGAAGTTGGAAAGGTGTCCCGATCTGATGAAGAGGGATTGTAAAGTCCTTGCTTTTTCCTGTCAGATACTCTTGTAACTGACGAAAAACCTCTGTATTAGGCTCGCGTTTTCGAATTAGAAACCATTTTGGCAACCAGTGTGCTGCCCATCTCCTCAGGGACAGTTCCTCCTCAACCATCGAGCCGAGTCCTAACCAACATAACCCCATCGCAGTGGAGGCAACCGTTAACTCAACCTTCATTTCCTTGATATTCACCTGCTCCGACCAAAACGCAAGAGTTTGAACCTGCCAAAGCTCCTGAACAGAATAACTGACAAATTTTCCATCTTGATAAATTTCAAGACGATGCTGATCGTTTTTTAAGCGCTGATCCAGATCTTTGGCAACGCTCCATTTAGGCCCTTGTTCACGGTAAAGTGCAAAGTCATCAGCTGGTTTTCTCATTAGTGCATAAATTAACGCTGCCAAACCCCGAGCGAAGGGTTCTTTAGCCTCTAAATAAGGGCATATGCGTTCTTCCAGAGGATCAACTAAATGTGGCGCTTTCTGTGCCAATTGCGCTAATCCCCATAGTGCTCCATCACTTAAGCTCTCATCTACTAGCAACCCAGAAAGCATCCAATTAAAATGTCCACAAGTTTCTGGGCAATGAGTAAGAAGACTCCCTATGGCCTCAGACGCATTCCAAGACGTCCCTCCTGATTCATCATTAAGCATCCAAAAATATCTTCTTACAAGCTCTACAGCAAACTTGGGCTTTTCCTTTTCGATTTCATGAACTAAAAACCCTAGGGCCTCTACCGCCCTCCAGAATATAAGCCCATCTTTAACATAAATTCGCGACATTAATTGTCGGTAGACATTCTTATGTTCTTTAGCCCAAATAATAAGTTCATTCCAATCCCGGTTCTCTAAAACTTGTTCTACATCTCTTTTAGTGGGCATTGGACACCCCTTCTCTCTTCTGTATATTGTTTACAGTCTCCCTTTCCAGGACAAAACATTAACTCTTATCTATTTCTACTTGTTCCTTATTAAGAATTATCTTATCACAAGTCAATAATCTGTGTATACATAAAAAAGCGACCGAATAGGTCGCTCAAAAACGTGGCGTGCGTTGTAATGGGATCGTCCCCATTACACATTAAATGGCATTCGTTCGCTGATAACTTTTGCAAAAATAAGCGACCTTTCAGAGAGGCCGCCTATTAGTAACAACTCTAAATTTAGTCCTTAGTCTCTTTCTTTGTACTTCTCCCAATAAGCAGTTTCAGTCAACACTTCCCCACCGATACCCATATTACTGTATTCGTGTTCATCTAAGGTAACGGTGAACGCTGCCATAGGAATTCCCAAAGCTTGGGAAGCAGCCTGACTCATTCCATGAATCAAGCTTCTTTTTTGGTCAATAGTTAGAACAGGCCCATCAAAGTTTATCATTGGCATTTATAACGCACCTCCGCGAATTCATTGTTAACTCTAATATATAATTCCCGCTTTAACCAAAAAACATGTAGCTTTTTGTTAATTTTGCATCTTAACGGGTGTAAGGGGGATTCACCTTAAACTTTTTTAGTCCCACAGTTTGGGCAATTTTGCATTGCCAATGGCATCTCCAGACCACAGGCATCCATTAATTCTGCATTCAGCAGAATTTCAGATGTAACTCCATCTGCTGCAATCTCCCCTTTTTTGATTACAATAGTCCTATCACACATCTCAAAAATCATGTCTAGATCATGACTGGTGACAATTTTTGTATGGTTGAAGCTCGAAAGCAGTTCCATAACTCTACGTCTGGATTTAGGATCTAGAGCCGCAGTTGGTTCATCCATAATCAGAATATCGGGCTGCATCGAAAGCACTGAGGCAATAGCAGCAGCTCGCTTTTCTCCGCCCGACAACTTAAAGGGGGCACGATCCTTTAAATGAAGGATGCCAACTAGTTCCAATGCATTGAGGACACGCTTTTCGACTTCTTTTTCGTCAAGTTTATAATTACGGGGTCCGAAGGCTACGTCATCATAGACGGTGTTCATAAATAACTGGTCGTCAGGGTCCTGAAAAACCATACCTAATCTTTGACGAATCATAGGAAGTGTCTTTTTAGTAACATGTACATCAGCCACACAAACTTCTCCCTGGCTTGGAAAAAGCACCCCCATAAGCAACATCAGCAGGGTTGATTTACCTGCCCCGTTCGCTCCTATGATTCCCACAGACTCCCCATGATGGATAGAAAAGGACATCCCTTTGACCGCCTTATGGTCATCCGGATAACTATAATGCAGATCCTTGACCTCAAGTTTATGATGACTCATCTAATCACTCCTGTTATCAATGAACCTATTAACATTGGAATATTATACATCCTAACCGCCAAAAAGAATAACACCCATCCTGCTAAATAAGCCAAATCCCAGATCCTAATTTCTTTGAAGCCCCCTGTATGGTACTCCCCTGCAAAACCTCTTAAACACATAGCTTCGTAAATACGCTGTGCTCTGTCAAAGGTGCGGAGGATAAGCTGTCCAGCCAGTGACCCCCAAGCACTTCTATGAACACCTTTCTGCTCCGGGGCTCGCAGCGAATACGCTCTTAAGGTGCGAGCTACCTCCTCCATCAGTACGGAGATATAACGATAAGTTAAAAGCAACTGCAACACAAATATACGGGGCACTTTCAGCATCCTTAATGCTCCTCCAAGCCGGTCCATTCCCGTGGTAGCAATAAGCAGCAAAGCGGCGGTCACTGTTAGTCCACTCTTTAATAAAATTGAAAGAAAGGTAACCCATCCTCTGGAGATTTCTCTTCCACCCAGTAAATAGACTTGATGGTCGAAGAGAGGGTTAAGTATTCCTATCCCAATAATAAATGGAGAAACAATTAAAATCCTTAAAAGTATAGGCTTTACAGGAAGTTCTGCCAAAGTAAAGACGATCACTGGGTAAAGCAACAACGGCAGCAACCCACCAATCTCATATCTTCCAAAGGAGACAACCACAGTCAAGTAACTAACTGTGGTTAATAATTTCATGAGAGGATGTAGCTTGTGTATCACTGTTTCCTGCCTGGCTAGATCATCAAGCAGCCGCATATTATACAATGAATTCATGATGTTCGCCATATTAACAATCCAATCTAAATCTATAAATTGCTCTTAGCGAGCCTACCGAAATAAACGAATGATTTATGCACTTCTATTCTTTCTTCGTTTTATCAAACTGATGCCCGCACCCATAAGAGCGGCTAAGGCAAGAGTCATCCCGCCACCTACTAATCCAGAAGTACTCGTTCCTCCACTTACTGCAGGCCAAGATTCTTCACTTTCTATAGCACTTTGCTCCATTTCACCTTCCGGTTCTTTAAAGGAATAATCAGGCAGAAATGCTGTTTTAGTCTGTAGGTCAGACAGCTGCTGATGGAGGCCATCTGGCGCTTCCAGTTCGGCTGTACCAGCGGTCTTGATCATGGCCCATTCCAAACCGTCAGGATTAGAAGAGGCAAACCAAGATAACCCTACTCCCGTGATTAACGTAATTGCGACAAATCCTGCAACAACCTTCTTTATGGAGACATTACCTAGAGCTTTTCCAGAGGCGGCCCCTTCAAGAATTTCTGGCCGCGCGTTCCAAATATATGTTACAACAGCAGCTGTGACAAGGCCTTCTACTGCCCCAATTGCCAGATGAATAGGCTGCATTAATAATACAAACGTCCCAAAAGGCAACTCAGTCTTACCAGAAAAGAGGGTTTCCAGCACGACCCCGAAAGCTCCCATCTGAAGTCCGATGATCGCTGCAAGGATCGAAGCAAAGAAAATGCGCTTGGTAGTATACTCTCTTCCCAAAAACCCTTTATAAATCAAGGGATAGGCAATAAAGCAGGAAAAAAAGCCCATATTAAACACATTGCTCCCTAAGGCCAGCAGGCCTCCATCAGCAAAAAATAGAGCTTGTATTGTGAGAACGGAAGCAATAGTCAGGAAACCCGCATACGGACCAAGCAAGATTGCAAGGAGTAAACCTCCTCCAATATGACCACTTGAGCCTGTTGCTGGTATCGTGAAATTAATCATCTGGGAAGCAAAGATAAACGCTCCCATAACTCCCATCAAAGGAATCTTCTTTTCATCCATTTCGGTCTGAATCTTCTTAATCGAATAGGCCGCAACTCCGGCTGTTGCTACCCACATAGTTCCACCCACTATCGGTGAAATCAAGGCATCTGCCATATGCATAAATATCTCCTCCAAATATTATAAATCATATCATATTTTTTGTCTTTTCGAGCTTAAAGATTACTAAAAAGTTTGATATTTCAAGAAATATTCTTTTCTCTCTCCCTTCCTAATTAGAATAAATAAAAAAAACCACAAAGTTGACCCTAATGAGTCAAACCTCCATGGTTTTTTGCAAACACCTTCATGGTCTTGCTCTACATAATACAATTATGTTTATATTCTACGATCTTCTTAGATTTCCTGCAAAGTGAAGAAATATACTTTGCAAAATTATCGTATTCCTCATTCAGGAGACGGAATGGTTTTACTCGTGAAATTCTAGCCTGCAAAAAAACTCAAAAAGCGTTAATCAAAAGAAGGAATAATAGCATTTATGTAGAATACAATGTATATAATTACAAATGCTAAATATTAAAGACCATGGAGGTCTTGACTAGGCTTTAAGTCTGGTTATTTACTCCAGGGTCTTTTTCATTGTACAAGGAGGTGATTGATGCCTACTAACAAGATCGAATGACTTTCCATCAAGCTTGAAACGTGAATTCGGCGCTCCAAAATCCTTTGATATCTTCCACCTGCATCTTACGTGTAAAAATGTCAACCTCTAATTCCTAAAGAAAGTTTGGATCTTTAGGCAAGTATCGACTTCAGACTTAATGATATTTTGATCTGACCGTCACAATATTATTGAGTCTGGCCTAACTAAAAGTTACTTCCTAGTTATAAGAAAAGGTTGACTCCTTATTTTCTGGAGTCAACCTTTCTTTATACTCTCCAAGTCATTAATCCAAGCCTAGTTTCAAAGTCTTCAGTAAATATTCTGTGATCATCAAGCCTCTCAGCTACAAATTTAGAAATGATCACTTTAACATCATTAGTAATCTCCATGTATCTCCAATAGTGATTGCAAAACCTTTCAACGGTTTCAGAAAAATTCTGTGCCTTTTTCCATTCACACTCCTGAAGCCAGACCTCCATGGTCAATTTTTTTTAGTATTATGTTTAATGTTGGTATTTCTACATAAATTTAAAAATCCCTTCTTTTTCCTTACTTTTTTTAGACACCAGCTTCTAGGAATCCCCGCTTTATCAATTTTCTGGGATTCATTATGTCTACGAAACAACACTACAACTTAATATATTCATTTCGAACATAAGTCTAGCAGGAATTCATGAAGTATTGTTGAATACTAAGCATAATCATTGCTCGCAGGACCATGAAGGTGTTTGCGAAGACCATGGAGGTCTGACTTTGATAGGTCAGTTTTCTTTTGGTCTTTTTTATTTTGCAAAAAGGAGGATTAATCGGATGTGTAGAGAGAAAATAAGGTGGAAAAAAGCAAGAATCTTTGCAACCGTAATTTCTGAGAATTGTGGAGAAGTCGCTCCCGAACACAAGATACGAATCAATGACAGCAAAAAAGTATGCCTAGACTGCTTCAGAGACTATTCGAGAGGGTGGTAAAGAGATGGAGATGAATATAGAACATTACAGTCGTCTATGGAGCGAAGGAAAAGTTGCCAAAGCTTCTGGGACGTCTTTTTGGGACAATCGGGCGGATGAGTTCAATAAATTAGTTTCTCGAGGTACTTCTGACGAACGAATTCGGAAAATCGTTGAGTTTATGTCCAATAATAATCTTCTTACCAAAGACAGCAGTGTCCTGGACATAGGCTGCGGTCCGGGAGGGTTTGCTGTTGAATTTGCCAAAAAATCAACTCACGTTACAGGCCTGGACATATCCCCTAAAATGTTAGACTATGCACAAAAAAATGCTGCAGCTTCGAGCCTGACCAATATTTTTTTAAGAAACCTAAATTGGGATAAAGTTAACCTTGAAGAATACGGTTGGAACAAAAGATTTGACTTGGTTGTAGCAATTAACAGCCCTGGAATTCATGATCAAATCACCCTGGAAAAGATGATCGAGGCCAGCAAGGGGTACTGCTTTTTATCGAATTTTGTGGATCGTTCCGACTCTGTTCAGGACATTATTCGCACGAAAATCCTCATGTTGAAAGATCCCAAATTTTATGTTAATACAGTTTACAGTATTTTTAATATTCTTTGGCTAACTGGATATTATCCCCATATTACCTATGTCGATACAGATCGAGAGTATGTGCGCTCATTCGAAGAAGCTTGTATTTATTATGATACACTCTTTGAAACTGAAGACAACTCAGGCGATGATAAAAACGAGTTAATAAAGAATTATCTCGAACAGATTTCTCTGAATGGGTTTGTGAGAGAGAGAGTTCGGACGAAAACTGCTTGGATCTATTGGAAGGTCTAATTTAGTTAAAGATAAAATTAATCAATAGTTTTCAGGTTCAGGCTAGCATATAGCCTAACTTGTCAATCCACATGAAGCATTGTTTTGGTTACTACCTGCATACCGTAGCGTAATACTTCTCTTATCTATGAACATCATAAATCTCTAAAAGTTATATGATGTGTCGACACCCCAAAGAATTCTTGTATGACCAAAAAATCACTGGGGAAATAAACCGCCAATGGGTGAGGTAATCTGGGCAATATACCACTTGTCTGAGTATCTCTTAACGATAACTTCAACCTTGTAATTCCCTGCTGGACCAGTGGATGATGCCAACTCAAACTGAATGTCGTATTTCCGTTCCACTTCACTTACTTTTTGCTCGTTTGATATGATAAATTGGTTGACCCAAGGACTTGATGTTCCTGTTACCCACAATCAATTCCTCAAACTTGCCAAGTTGCTTTTCTTTTAATTCTGAGGACATCACCGCAAATTGTAAAGCTCCATTTCTTGCTTTAACTCCGCTTGCCCATTTATCGGCCGCTTCTTTAGGAGATTGTGGGGCAAAGGCCTCTTGCAGTAGCTCCACCTGCCGTTGTAAAGATATTACTCCGGTACTTACTGGTCTTTGTTCGATTTCATTGGGCGAAGGTTTCTCTTTGCTAATTTATTCTTTGTTTTCCGGGATGGCATTTGAACAGCCAACCATACCCATAAGAAAAAAGGCAAGTGGTAGTACAAGTTTTGTGGTTAAAGACATAGTTATTGATTCACCTCACAACAAAATCACACCGGATGACCCCATTCCAAAGAGGGATAGCTTATTTCCCCAAAAACTTGCAGACAGCATTCTCAAAACCTGTACCCTTTTCGGCCTGAGCAGACTGAATTCCCGTTTTACCATGATCGATGTCCAAATATAATCACTGCATCAATGGCAAACGAGCCGTAATAAATGCCCTAGCCGCCATAGCTGCCTGCGCCCGATGATTTAAAGGCAAGGGCATGATCTTACATACCGACAAGTTATTAGCAATTAACCCCGTTACCTTACTTATGGCTTAATACCAGTTAGGACATATTCATTATCTCTTTCAGTAATCGTGATCTCGATAAAGCCAGCTTTTTGAAAAATATAGTTCATCGTTTCATTATCAGGCAACATGTCATTTCCCACGGCGCCCCCGATTGATTGATGCATATGATTAAGCTCTTCACGACTACTCGAATGACAGATTATCGTCCTCCCTAACGGTTTTAGGATTCGCATCATTTCTCTGGCCACTGCTTCTTTATCTAGCATATGTGGAAAGCAAGAATAACACAATATCACATCAAATGTATGCTCAGCAAAGGAAGTGGCTGTAAGGTCTCCCTCGATATATTCAATGATCTCATCTCCGTTTTTTTCTCTTGCCAGTTGAAGCATTTCTTCCGCAATATCAAAGGCAACAATTTTTCCACGAGGTCCAACTTCTTCCTTAAGAAAGGGAAGCACAATGCCTGTCCCTGTACCAACATCTAAAATTGTACTCCCTTCTTGTATTCCCAATTCTTTGATGATGTTTGCAATCTGCTGCAGATCCCTATGTGACATTAGCTGATCCCAAATAGGTGCTTTTTCATTAAAGTAGTTACGATGTTTTTCTGACACGGCTTTATTCCTCCCACCCATCTTACTTATTAAGAGAAACCCCTCTTAATTCCAACCAAGGATCTTCTGCCGTAATTTTATATCCTTGCACATTGTTTCTGGTTGCAACAATTTTTTCTTCATGAACAAGATAGAAAGCGGGAAGCTCGCTCAGGATCATCTTCTGGATATCTGTATAGATCTGCTGTTTCTGCTCTTCATTCGTGGTACTTTCTCCTTTTAGAACTAACTGATCATAGACAGGATTATTGTAATGACTGGCGTAATTTTTTGAACTGTGTATTTTCACATGATGCGGATAAGGTCCCCAAACAAAATAACCCGTTCTAATAAGCATATTAAATTTCTTCTCTTTTTCGAGGGCAGCCACAGCTGCTGTTTCTAACTGTTTTATTTCAACAGAAAAACCTGCTTGACCTAGCTGCGCCTGGCAAGCTTCCGCTATCTTTTTCTCGCGGAAATTCCAGGACTGACCGACAATCAAATCAACTTTCAGTTGTTCTCCATTCTTTTCACAGATCCCGTCACCATTTAGATCTTTCCAGCCGGATTCTGCCAAAGAAGCTTTAGCCTTCTCCAGATCCTGGTTGTAGAGCGTTAGATCTTTACTGCTGTACATCATGATCGGAGAATATGGCCGCCCCTGAGCCGCCACCCCGATATTATTTAGAATATTTTTCACAATTCCCTCAGTATCAATCGCATAGGCTACAGCTTTACGCACATTCACATCATTAAAAGGTGCCTTTGCACAGTTAAACTGGAGAAAATCCGTGAAGGTTGTTTGCTTTCTATTGACAGTAATCTGAGGATCTTTTTCCAGATTGGCTACATCTGCTTCAGGAATTTTAATACTCATATCTACATCTCCACTGCTAAGAGCCATGATCCGAGTAGAAGCATCAGGAATAATCTTAAAGACCACTTTGTCGAGTTCAGACACTCCACCCCAATACTGTTCATTTTTGGCAAATACAACTTCCTGCCCTTTGCTATAACTGACAAACTTGAACGGTCCAGTACCAATCGCTTGCTTGAAAGTACCGGAAGCATCAACACTGCTGGGGCTTACAATCGGCCAAGCCACATGGGTTAGGTAAGTAGGTAAAGGAATCGGGTTAACACAAGTAAATTTTACGGTGTAATCATCTAGTGCTTCTACGTTTTCTAACTGCAGGGTTTTCGCTTGAGTAACATAACCCCGAGCTCCGTATGAATACTTGACCGCATCTGCCTTAAAATCAGTACCATCATGAAACTTAACCCCCTTTTTTAAATGAAATATCCACACTTTACCATCTTCTTGCGACTCCCAAGACTCCGCTAAGCCTGGAATAATTTTTAGATCTGAATCTAAGCGAACCAAGGTTTCATAGATTTGAGCCCAAACAAAACGAGCATCTCCATCAGGGAATTTTACGATATCCCAAGTGTTGATATCTGTTCCAATTGCTACTTTTAAAACTTTTTCCTGTGCAGATGATTGCTGCTGTCCACCGCTACATCCTCCAAGTGTCAGCAAAATACATACAAACAAACCAAAAATGATCCCCAGTTTCTTTCTACTCATTATTCGACCCCCCTCTTTATAATTTATCTAAAAACCATTGCGGCTGGTTTTTTAGATTAACTTGTATACCTTGTATAACAGGCCTTCAAGGTTTATTCCTGCCAACAAGCTATATAATGGGCCTCAGCAATTTCTCTTAATTCAGGTTTTTGTTGCTTACATATAGAACATACTTTAGGACATAAAGGCGCATAGCTACAGCCCAGCGTCAGACTATCTTCCGATGTACTCCCTATAAGTGAAGTTTCTACTGTATTCTGTTGAAACGAATTAAAGGCTTTAACCAGTAATAAACTATAAGGATGCTGAGGTTTTTTACACACTTCCTCTGCTGGACCTATTTCAACGATTTGTCCCTTGTACATCACCGCCACCCGATCACTCATCCAATAAACTAAATCTAAATCATGAGAAACAAAAAGATACGCATTATGGTATTGCACCTGGATCTCTTTAAGAATGTGCAATACCTGTGCCTGAACCGAAACATCTAACATTGAAGTAGGTTCATCCGCTACAATAAATTCAGGGTTTAAAGAGAGAATACGAGCCAGCACCACTCTCTGAATCTGTCCCCCACTTAGTTGATGTGGATAGCGATTTAAATGCTCTTCTCCCAGTTCGACCTTTTCCAATAGCTCGCAAACTCTTTTTCTTTCTTCACCGCGTTTTGGGCTTAATTTTTGAATCCGCATCGGTTCCATTAGGCAGTCGATAATCTTCATCCGCGGATTGAGCGCACTTTCAGGATGCTGAAAAATAATTTGCATTTTTCCCCGAATATCCTTGAGTTCTTGTCTGCCGGAAAAAGAAAGTTCCTTTCCTTTAAAGAAAACCTTACCGGAGGAAGGAGGGGTTAGCCCCAGTAGTGTCCGAGCCAGAGTAGATTTTCCACAGCCGCTCTCTCCTATAAGACCCAAGGTTTCTCCACATTCAATGGTGAAGCTCACTTCATCTAAGGCCTTAAATTGCTTTTGATTGAATATTCCGGTTGTATAGGTCTTGCTGAGTTTCTCCACCCTGAGCAGCATATAAACACCTCACAAAAGAACCATCAACCATTTGACCGGAGATTGTTTTCCGGTTACAGATTTCCTGCTTACGACGGCAACGCTGATAAAAATTACATCCAACTGACTGATCCAGTAAACTGGGACTGTGACCGGGGATCGGCCGCAATCCCCCCTCAGGCATTGAAGCCAACAAACCCTGCGTATAGGGATGTCTAGATCTAGCAAGTAGGTGCGCAGCAGGTGCCCGCTCTACAATTTCACCTGCGTACATAACCACAATATCGTCGCAAAGACGAGCTGCTACTTTTAAATCATGGGTTATCAATAGCAAGGACGCCCCTGTTTCGCGAATCATTCGCCTTAAAATCCCGACCACTTGGGCACGTAGGACCGCATCCAGTCCTTTAGTTGGCTCATCTGCAATCAGTAGAGAAGGTTGACCAGTAATACTGATAGCCGCCAAAATTCGTTGCTTCATCCCACCGCTCAATTGATGTGGATAGGCGTTAATTCTTTTTTCAGCCGAAGGAAGACCCAGTAATTGCAAGATCTCTAAAGTTTTTTGCCAAGCAATACTGCGGTTCAGATTTTTATGTATGCGTAACCCTTCGGATATTTGTTCACCGATCTTTAGAACTGGGTTAAGCGAAGTGGACGGACTCTGGGGAAGCAAACCAATTTCTTTTCCTCTTATCCCAATCAACTGTTTTTTAGAAAACTCAAGCAAATCGCGATCCCTATAGAATATATTGCCGGTAATTGTAGTGTTATCCGGTAGCAAACGTAGAATAGACATACCCAACACAGATTTACCGCAGCCTGTCTCTCCGATCAGACCAACTACTTTGCCGGCCTCAACATCCAGATTGATCTGATTACAAGCCTTGATACCCCCTTCTCTGGAATGAAATACCGTCGTTAAATTACGAATACTAAGTAATGTCAAACAAATCCCTCCTATTCTTCCGTCATTTCCTGCATTTTGGGATCGAGAAGATCACGTAGTCCATCTCCAAAGAAATTAAAAGCCAAGACTGTAATCATAATTGCTAAACCTGGAAAAATCGTTAAGTGTGGAGCAGATTGCAAATAAGCTTTTCCGTTATTCAACATAGAACCCCATACAGGTGTCGGTGGTTGTTCACCCAAGCCAAGGAAACTCAACCCTGCGGCAGCCAAAATAGCGTGCCCGATACCAATACTTGCCATCACAATAACGGGTGTAAGAATATTAGGTAATAGATGCCGATACATGATGTACGCATTGTTTGCTCCCAGAGAACGGGCTGATTCGATAAATTCTTTTTCCTTTTCAGCCAGTACAACCCCTCTTACTACCCTGGCATACCCCATCCACCCTACCAAAGACAGCGCTATAATCACATTGTTCATACCTGGTCCTAGCAGCCCCGCTATCACAAGAGCTAGGATCAGACCTGGAAAAGCCAGAAAAATATCCACTATACGCATAATGATTTCGTCTGTGATCCCACCATAAAAACCAGCCTGCAATCCCAAGATTACTCCAGTTATAGCTGATATAACAGTAACAATAAGACCAATCTCCAGCGATACTCTTGCCCCAAAAATAACCCGGCTAAGAATGCATCGTCCAAAATCATCGGTTCCAAAGGGATACTCTATACGAGGGGTAAACAATGCCTGTTCCAATCTCTGCTCGTTGGGATCATGCGGTGCCAAAATAGGTGCAAAAACAGCTATAGAAACTAAAAATATGATTATGATCAACCCAGTAATGGCAAGCTTATTTTTATAAAGCATATCTACCTCAACTCTCCTTTTTATACCTAATCCTCGGATCGAGATAAATACAGATAATATCCACAACCAGATTGATAATAACAAAAAGTATTGCAAAAAGAAGAACGCAGCCTTGAATAGTAGCATAATCACGGGCATAAATTGAATCCACCAAAAGCTTACCAATCCCAGGCCAGGCAAAAATAGATTCTACAATTACGGTTCCCTCGATTAAGTGTCCCAATTGTAAACCAATCACCGTTACTACAGGAATAAAAGCGTTTTTTAAAGCATGACCATGAACAATACGCGCTTCAGATAATCCTTTGGACCTAGCTGTGATAATATAATTTTGCTTTAAAACCTCCAACATACTGAAACGTGTAAGGCGGGCAGTAATTGCGGCCAAGCCGGTACCCAAAGTGAGTGTTGGTAGAATCATATATCGCAAACCACCGTAGCCAAAAACAGGCAGCCAACCTAAATTAACAGAAAAAATAAGTATTAACAGTAGGCCTAACCAAAAGTTGGGAATACTAGCTCCAAGCAAAGCACCAATCAGGGTTACATAATCTCCTGCTGAATACTGTTTTGCAGCTGAGATAATACCAGCAGGTATAGAAATAAGTAAAGATAATGTCAAGGCGGCTAAAGCTAGCTTCAAGGTAGCAGGAACCCTTACTATAATTTCCTGCCATACAGGATCCCCTGTTACTAAGGAATTTCCAAAATCACCCCTCAATATATGGTTTAACCAGTGGAGGTACTGGATACATACCGAAGAATCAAAACCTTCTATAATACGAATATCCTCTACATTCTCAACGGTGAGATTTTCCAATCCGTACCGGGCAATAGCTATCATCTCCGCCGGATCACCTGGGGCAAGATGCATCATAATAAAGGTTAATATTGTGACTCCAAGAGCTACAATAACCAGAAGAGCTATACGTCTAACGATATATGTTAACATTAACGAACCTCTTCCTAAATCAGTCTCTGCTTATCCAGTTTCAACAAACTCATTCACCTCAAGCGGATAATTTCTGGCGGAAATCATCACTTCTTCGATCATGCCTGAAGGTGGAATATTCACGACAAACTCATGCATTTCTCTAATGTTCGATAAAGTATCCCTTTTAATCGCTGAGACCAGAATGATTTCCTCAAAGGGTCTGAGCAGCGGTGTAATATAGGTATCCCATTCTTGTCCATTGTAGATATAAGAACCACCGGCAAGGGCATAATATGTTCCCTTTTCTGTGGTTTTAAAATCATAATTCTTCATCCTCTCAATAATTGAAACATACTCTCCCTTACCATTCATCTTTCATCAACTCCTTAATTTGTAGTTTTTCTTAAACTCCTTCTCCTTTTAAAAAAAGAATAAAAAACCACGAAAGTAGACTCTAATGAGTCAAACCTCCCTGGTTTTTTGCAAAAACCTTCATGGCCTTGCTCTGCAATATCATTCTTTCAAGATCAATGTAATGTCAATATTCTACAATTGTTCGCTAATACCTGCTAAATAGTTCCTCTTATAAAAAAAATATTCAAACACTTTCATATCGTAAACGTTTAGATTGAGCCATTGTACTCTATACTCTTTAATAAGACGGCATTCTCTAAACCTGTGCACCTTTCTGCCTGAGCAGGTTGAATTCCCGTTTTATCATGATCGTTGTCCAAATAATAATCACTGCATCAATCCTAAAAAGGAAACAACTGTAGCCGTGATCAAAGAAGCGAAAAACATCCCCCACTGTCTTGTTTTTTCCACGTTGACACCTAGACCCTTGGCAGTCTCTGACCCACTGTCCAGGGCATTATAATTCCAGCGGTTAAACAAGAAAAAGAGCAAAGAGCCAAAGACGACACAGGTCATAATCCCTAACTCCCCCCAAGGTTTTTGAACACCCTCTTAATATGCTTATAGAATATTGAAATCTATAGACCCATGAAGACACAAGTATTAATAGTTTAGAAGCAGGCTCTAGTGACTTGGGTATAGTAGGGAGTTACTTCTTTAAGAGCGAGGGAAACTTAATGACAAATCAATATCCTCTTGGAATTTTTTCCTGGTTCGGTTATGTACTTCCTTTTCCTGAACGACTTAGATTAATCAACGAAGCCGGATTTGCGGCTACCTCTATCTGGTGGGAGGATGAGGACACTCCATGGCAGATCAAGAAGGAGAGCATGCCTAAGTTAGTCAAAGAAATGGGGCTAATATTAGAAAACCTACATGTTCCTTATAATGACTCCAGCGAGATGTGGTCAGAGAACAAATCCGTGCGATCCGGATTTATCCAAAGACATATCCGGTGGCTGCAGGATTGTGCGGGCTATGGAATTCCAATGATGGTAATGCATTTGACAGAGGGCATTACCACACCCCAGCCCAATGGCTATGGTGCCGAAAGTATGTTAGAACTCGTAAAGGTCGCGGAGAAACTTGGGGTAACCATCGCTATCGAAAACACCCGCAGAAATGATAATGTCCCCTATTTACTCTCCAAAATTCCATCGAGCTATTTGGGCTTTTGTTATGATAGCTCACATTACTTTTTAACGGACAAACTGGACTTCCACCTGTTCGATAATTATGGTGAGCGACTTGTAACAACTCATCTGTCGGATAATGACGGCTTGGAGGATAGGCATTGGCTGCTTGAAGAGGGTATCATCGATTGGTCTCAGGTAGCCAGACACTTTCCAACCAGTTATCGAGGATGCTTAACTCTGGAGGCTTATCCGACGGCCGAGGAGCGTGAAGGCTCACCTCAGTTATTTCTTAAAAGGGCACTCCAAAAATTAATTACCCTACAAAGTCTAGTCGAGCTAGAAAGTTCAACCAAATAATGTTGAAGTTGATCAATGCTTTAAGCGAGAAGTTATTGCTTGACTTCTAAGATCGCAGCTTTTTCCTAAAAAAAACCTTTTCATGTTTTTGTCTAAGTTGTCTGACCCAATTCCCTTTGTCTTCATACATCTCTCCCCCTAGGGTCTTAATCATGCGTGTACCATTCACCGTCTGTGCTTCAGGCACACCGTAAAAGGAATTCGTTAACTGCGTAAGTATAGTAATGACTCGATTTTTCCTTACGATAAGCACGACTTGATAACCCTCTCTTGTAGGGTCTGGAGCTATATAATATTTAACGGATCTTTTCATTCTGTTTAATATACAAGCTACCTCATTAGCTTCCTCAAATGAAACCTCTCGTGCAGTTTGTAACCACTCCTCCATAAAGCGATTCACCATGAGGGGGTCTAATCCGAGTCTACAGACAGCTCCTTCTAAGCTATGAACTGTGGCCGTAATCATGACAATCCTCTCCCATCCATTAAAAACAAAAACCCTCTACAGTTACCTGTAAAGGGATAGGGCTTACTCCACCAGCCGGACAATAATCACTGATTTCCCGGCATAAACGGCACCTCCCCTATCTTCCGTAGGTTCCTGTGTTAATCTGTAACGAGCAGGTCTCCTGGCTTAAGTTCATTGCAGCCCTATGTCTTCCCGGTTGCCCAGTGACATTGTATAAGGCCGCTCACTAATACAGTGGCGGGACCGCGTCAGCTTATCTGACTTCCCCTGTAAATACTTTCTTCATGAAAGTACACTCGTTACATATTCAATTTTTCTGAGTAATTAGCTAATATGCAAATTTGGGTTCCTAAAATCCTAAAAGTGAATCAAGGCGATCTTAGAATTACTCTAATTGTTGCTAGAGATTAATTTTTCAATATTCCTAACATTTCTACGTAAGTTTTGAAATTCCTGCCTCTAGAAATTATCTTTTAAATATATTGTCAGATTGATTGAATCTCGCACTCTCTTGTCGCCTATCGGAGTAAGTTCATAGTTTATAGTTCATTATCCACCAAGCCAAACTTAGTTTTAATCCGTTCCAGCTTTTTAATCCAAGGCTTCGCCAAAATCACTAGAAAGATCAGCGTCGAGAGCGCGTGGGTAAAGTCAAACCAAAAGCTGGAGATATAGGCCGCTATGATGGCCTGATAGGTAATTGGTTTGATAAAGCCTACGATATACCAAATGTTCATGACCCAGCCAAATCCAAAGCCCGTTAAAAAACCAAAGGTGGCTAAACTCAGCTTACTTTTCAGCCAGCCGGCATTTCTCAGCATTCCGGCCACTAAACCGATCATACCCCAGCAAAACATTTGCCACGGGGTCCATGGCCCTTGCCCGAAAAACAAATTTGAGGTAATGGCCGCCACAGCACCCGTTAAAAATCCTGCTTCCGGGCCAAAGGTCATGGCAGTAATGATCACAACAGCCGAGGTAGGCTTAAAATGAGGGATAGGAGCAAAAGCTACCCGCCCCAAAGCAGCAATCCCAGCCATGACTGCAATGACTACCAATTCCCTAGCCTCTGGTCTGCGTCTCTCAAAGCTAAGAAAATAGGGAATCATGGCTAGTATGATCAAGATTACACTCAATAATCCATAGTTCCGATCCCCCTGCAAAGTAGAAAGAATTAACCCACAGGGCACAGTAAACATCAAGGCCCAGCGGAGTATGTGGATTATCTGGCTGCGCCTATCCTTATGCTCGACCTGGTTTAACATTTTATCACATCCTGTCCTTCACCAATCGCAAGACTCTCACTTCTACGAGTGAGAGTCTTGCTCCGTACTCTGCTTCACTCTCCCAGCCAAGTTTGTCCTAGATCTTTGCCTAAATCACAGGTGTAATTCCACTTAATTATATCCCCTGGTTTGAGCTTATATTCTCCGCAGCCATAATTAGGATATACTTTATTGACACAATACATCCAACCGCTTAACGGACCTCCGTCAAACTCATACAAATTATTGATTCCTTGGATATAAGGGGTTCCTTTCGACCCTTCATACTCCATGTGAATCTTATGTTGGCGCACTACCTGCTTTAATACGTCAAACACTGCCTCTCCCTCTTTAAATTCCACGACTGTAGGAGCCAGAATAATCCCATCGGCAGGCACCACCTCTTGGAATTTCTCATCTATATGGAGTCCCTTGTCCACGGCAGTTTGGCAATTAATCGAAAGCGTTACCATATTCTTCGGATTGGGATTGGGATCGGGATCGGGACTAGGTTTTGAGTCAGCTGCTGAAGGAACTGTCAGAACCGGAACAGCCAACACTTCACTTTTGCCTGTGCTTGAGCTATTAGGATTAATTTGGCTAACGGCTATAGTAGGCTTGCTTTCCTGATTTACTGAGTTAGGCTGCTCAGGCTGACTCTGTAAAGGGCTGACTTCCTGTAAATTTTGTGAATCCTGAGCAGCTTGGCTATTATTCGCTTGTTGATCCAAGTTTTGCTCGGCTGATTTAAATTCACTGCTGCCTCCTGTCTCCTTGCCTGAATCTGCGATCGCTTGAGTGTTCATCCCTGCCGACAGATCCCCGTTGGAGGTATTACCTCCACATCCTGTAAATAAAAGGGACATCAGCAAAATCAGGACGTGTAAAACATACTTGAGTTTTTTCACATTAGCTCCCTCCAAACGGTTTCCGCTCCTTGAGGGAAATTCTGCTTAGCAATCTCCACCGCCGTAGCATAGCAGTCTGCTCCGGCAATTCGCACTATCCCGGGAATTGAGGATGAAGAGTCCGGCAGTTCGTCAGGAAGGGTCAGGTAAGGGTTTTGCTTTTCAGGATGATAGTCATATAAACTGGATTGTTTATCCTGAAATCTTACATAGGCAGCCAGAGCAATCAAGGCTTGTTCGGAAGCCATATTGTTCGTATTGCCCTCTAAAATATGTTTGAAACCGCCATCGGCTGCCCTGAATTTCAGCAAATCATTTAACAAGGTGTTGGAATTCTTAATAAAGCGAGAATCTGTATTGATGTCGATCCCGATGGCACAGAGAGCGATAATCGTCTGACAGACACTTTCACTGTTCTTCGCTCCCCAGGATTTAAAACCTCCGTCTGCTTCCTGGACTTGAGCCAAATAATCGACGGCCTTATCCACCACGGCTTTCACTTCAGGCTGCCCTGCCCGATAGTAGGGGGCCAGGGCCTGGATTGCCATGGCTGTAATATCCACATCCCCTTTGCCGCTGCCATCCAGAGAATATCCCCCATCAGCCAATTGCTTGCTGATAATAATCTCTACTAGTTTATCCCTCGTCCATTTGGCGGTGGCAGGCAGCTCATATCCGCCGCTGTCCAGGGCTATTAAAGCAAAAATCGGCCCGTTTATACCTTGTGCTTCAATATTGGCACAGTTGTAGATTTCAGCGATCAAATCTTTGCCGCCATACTCCCGAGGATTCCCCTGAGCTGCGCCGACTGCCAAACTGATTCTGGCTAGATCCGTCACCTTGCGCAGAGTAGAACTCCAATTTTGTTGGAGATATTTTTCGTTCTCCGCAAGATAGTCGAAAAGTCCCTCATGCCGTTCAAGTCTTGCCAAGCCGATCGTCGGCCAATTGTAGACGGTCGGATCGACAATTTCCTGCTCGGATACTGTCTGGAAAGCAGCTTCGATAAACTCCCTCTCCCATCGCTCTAAATCGTTAATCACCTGATCAACGTCCGAGCGGTTTACTGTTCCCTGATTGGCTGAAGTCTGAGCTTGGGCCTCTGCGATCAAGCCATTAAGCAAAGTGCTCATCAGTAGCAGGCAGGCCAAAAAGGCTCCTAAACCCTGTTTAATTATCTTCTTCATTTTTATTATCTCCTTTACAAAGCAATAGGCCAGAGTCAGCCCCTTCAAAAAGGCTGACTCTAAGGCTTGAATAGGGACGGAAATGCAAGTCGCGCATGATCATTACTCTGTACTTTCAGTACTTTCGGCGTTTTCGTACCTTTCCGTGCTTTCTAGACTTTAACTATTTTCTGGCGAGGGAGTGAGGGCAGAGCGAAGCGCGCTTTCCTGATCCGCTCTGATAATTCCTTCCCCACCTAAAATAATCATTTCCGGCTGCTTAGCTTGATGCTTAAGCAGGAAGCTCGAAGTGACGCTGGGTATCCCCTTGTCCACTAAGATTATGGGGGAAAGTGTGCGGGCTGCCAAATTGCCTGCTGCGAGCGCATCCGCAAAGTTTAGCCCGGTAGCTACATACACCTTGCTTAGATTAAGCTCTAATCCTTCAGCAATTTTGGTGGCTGTCTCGTAGAGATCCGCTCCGCCATAGCGCACAGCCCCCGGAAATTGTTGACAGATTTCTTCCGGCACAACAAAGCTGCCGCCCACAACCAGAGTCGTGCTTACCTTTTGATCCGCTAGTGCTTGAAGCGTAGCAGCAGGCAGAGCGGTTCGCTCTGTAAAGAGAATGGGTATGCCATGATAACCGGCATAGCTGGAAATAGCCAATGCGTCGGCATAGCTGGCAGGTCCTCCATTGGCGATCACTGCTTTGCCCGTGGTTCCCAGAGCTTTGGCAATCAGAGCGGCCGTTTCGTAGAGATCCTTCCCACCACAGCGAGTAACGTTTTCTACTCCATAAAGCTGATTAAGCTGGTCCTGAATAGCTTGAGAAATGACACTGGTACCCCCAATTAAGGTCACTTTTTTAGGATTTAGCTTCTGAAGCTGCTCAAACGTGGAGGGAGTTAGGACAGAGGCTTCCGTCAGCAAAATCGGGGCCTGGTTTTTATAGGCTAAGGGTACAGCGGCCAAGACGTCAGAATAAGCAAAAGCATTGGCCAGCAGTACATGATCTGCACCGGCTTTCCAGCCGTAAGCAGCGGCCTGATTGGCTGTATCGTAGCGCTCTTGCCCCGCAATCCGCTGCGGGGTGGGAGCCGTATCAGCCATTACTGCATAGGTGGAAAAATGATAAGTGGTCAGTGAAAGGGTCTGGGCAATCGGATCATATACTCCGCCCTGTTTGACCCAATCACCCTTAGCTGAATTCCACCAGTAAATCGCTAGCTGACCAGTCGATACCCCTTCCGGCAGATCCTCAGAGTTGATGGGGAAGGTCAAGGTCACGGGAGAGGCAAACTCAACCCCGACCTGAGCCCGATCAACTAAGCCAAACTGACGCTGGTATTTGATAGGATCGAGCACCATAGCCCCCAGTTCAGCTTGGGGAGGAATGGTTATCTGTCCTATCTCCACAAAAAATTGTACCGGACCACTTTCCAGGCTGAGCGCTCCCGGGGGTATGGTCAGTTGCACCCCATCCTTGGCCTTTAAAGTGGTCGGTTCTGTATTCCCCGGATTTACAGCAGGCGTATCTTCGGGCAGCTTAGCCCCTGCCAGCTGTTCCGGGGTTACCTTTTCCAAAGCGGCCAAAGCATTTTGGTTATAGTCCGTATAATTTATTACAGGAATTGCATCCGGTAGGTTATTAATAGGGCTGGTGGGAGTACTCACATCCGTACCCTTGACTGTAACAGTGGCTTTTTCCGTGCGAGCTACGAGAGGGAAGTTGTAGCCCTTATAGGATGAGCCGGGATCGACTTTGACGGCGTAAACTGTGAAGCTTCCTGCTTTATTCATAGTAATCTCTACCTTGCCATTCCCATCCGTGGTATAGCTCTGGGACCCTACATGGACGGTTGCTCCACTTACCGCCTTCCGAGTCGTGGAATCTCCTCCATCCACCCCTCCATTGCTTTTGGTAGTTACTTCGACTTGGAGTTTTTCCCCGGTGTCCAAAGATGAAGCGCTTAAATCGAGATAGCCGAATGAGCTCTTAGTATCTCCATAGAACCATTCAACTGTATCTCCATCATCGATCTCCCATACCCCGACCCCTTGATTAATCAAGCGATCATTGACCCGGACCAGCCAGCCGCAGGTTGGGTGCTGCGCCTGAAAATCAAATTCCTCTTCTCCGGCCATGCGGGCTACATAATTGTCGTTGGAGGTGACCTTGTTGTCCTTGATGCCCTTCTTGTTCCAGGCCACGATTGTAGCCATCAAAACCGTTGGATAGCTAAAAGAGTGTTTTTTACCGTCCGGATCAGTAATTTCATATTTGCCGGTCGTCGTATTTTTATAGTCTCCGGGCTTGAAACTGAGATTGCCGTCAAAGACTGTTCCCCGGTAACCCTCGATACGCATTCTGACCTTAAAGGTGTCAGTATCCTCCCCGGGTGACGGATTTGATCCCTCAGAGGAAACCGCGATCACCAGTGGTACCGGGCGAATCAGATTGCCTTCAGTTTGGGCGGTTATTTCATAATTCCCCTCTTCATCTGCTTGGAAGCTGACCTGCCCATTTTCATCGGTATATTGAGGACTGTCATTGCTGCCGGCAAAGCTGATCTTCTGATCCTCTACCGGGAGATACCTGCCGTTAGAGGATTTTTCCAGCGTAACACTGACCTCTGTTCCTACTTTTACCGAGCTTTCCCCATCCAGGCTGAGTCGAGTAAGGCTGGGGTCCCAGACCTTGCCGCTAACCATGACGATTTGATCGCTTTGGTGCAGGGGGGTGGTGGGAAGCGCCAACCCGCTTGTACCATTGATCAGCCATTGCCAATCTTTTTCCTGATCTTTGCCGATCCAGTTAATCATGTTGTTGACAACTTCATAGGGAACAGAATTCTCATCCAGCGCCTTTTTAACCGCCTCCATGACCGTTGTCTCGCCGTCGTAAATTTCGATGCTTTTTTGAGCTAAAAGGGTCCGGCTCAGTCCTTCGACTCGTACACTTACCGTGGCCTGACGGGCGTCATTAACCCTCAGACTTTCCTGCCGATAGATTCCATTGCTGGTGACGTTCACTTGGTAATCGCCTGAGTCCATGTCCAAGACAAATTGGTACAAGCCTTCTTCATCAGAGCTGGTCTGGTCCAGGTAACACTTCTCTCCGTCCAGGCTGCGGGCAACAACCAAGGTTACCCGAGTATCGGTAGTTGTTTGGCCATTGACCGTGACTTGTCTGCCCTCAGCATACACTGACACGGTTAAGTTTTCCTGATAGGCGACCAGCTGGTTAACCTGTTCCGGCAACCGGCTGTTGACCTGGGCCAAGGCTCCGGTTGGGCAGAGCATGACTAAAGTCATGAGCAGAACCAGAACTCTTAGAAATTGCTTTGATAATCGCACTGCATTTCCTCCTTGCACTACTTACTGCCCAGGTTCTACTGGGAAATAATGATTGGTTCACAGAGAGGTTTCCCTTCCCAGCCGCTCCAAATCATCACCTTGCCCTCATACACCTTATCGTCTGAGGGCCAAACAAATCCGCCGCCGAGGCTGTAGACCTCATCCGGGGTGAGAGTTTTTTCCAGATAGGACTGCTGCACTATGCTCTGAACCTCTAGGCTGGGCTCAGTCTCTGAAGTCTGATCCTTCTGATAGAGCACAATATTAACTAAGAGCTTTATAGTTTTCCCGGAAAGATTGTGAACCTGAGTAGCAAGTTCCTTGCCGCTAATGCCGATGACCGGCTGCTCAGGAGCTGTGGGAGCCGTAAATTCGATGAGCTGCCCGACGACATTAATCTGGGCCTGAGCTTGAATACCGGGATTGCTCTTCAACTGTCCCAATACATCCACCGTCCCGGGTTGTAAACCTGTGAGCAAACCCTCCTCTGTGATCTGAGCTAAGCCAGGGTCACCTAAAATACTCCAGGCTATAAGGGATTGCCCTTGCTCGTCCTTGCCGACCACTTGCCCGGCCTGATTCTCAGCTTTCAATTGAATAGTCCTCCCCGTCGGGATCTCGGCAGTAGCCGGAGTGATTTCTAAGGAGTTGACTTCCTCAGGTGCAGGCGGGGTGGCACTGATTTTGTAATATATATCTGAGCGGCCTTTGTCCATAAAGCGGGCAATGGCGCCTAAGGCTTCCACGGCTTGAGGAGTAGCCATGTAAGCATCTATCGTATCAACATGCTTAAATACACCAGAAGAGGTCTGAAAACCTAACAAGGCTATCACCGCATTGCCCTTGGTTTTGGTAAAGTCCGGACCTTGAGGATCAACTCCCCAAGCCGTAATCCCCATAATAGCCTGGGCCACGGACTCGCAATTGACCGAGCCCCAGGAACCGAATTTGCCATCACTCAGTTGATTCTCGCTCAACCAGCGGATGGCCTGTTCTCCAGCCTCTTTCACAGCCGGCATATCCCGATAGGGGGCCAAGGCATAGAGGGCCATGCCGGTCATATCCACTTCCGGCAATCCGCCGCTAAAGGACCAGCCTTCTTGCACCCGGTGGTCCAGAATATGTTGAATTAAAGCTTCTCGGTTGTTTTTCACCTGAGAAGGAACAATAGCACCAGCCCCGTCCAGGGCTATTAACGCCCAGATTCCGGCATTAATCCCCTGACTCAGACTCGGGTAATCCATGATTTTTTGAAGCAGGTTTTCCCCGACAAAATCATAGGGATCTCCGCCGGCTGAGAGCACTCCCAGGGAAACACGGGCATAATCCGTGAGCTGGCTCCCTACTCCGCTTTCATTAACCTTGACGGTCAGTTGAGATAAATACTCCTCTCGGTCATTCGTGGAAATCCACTCGGGGCCGCAGGCATTGAGTCCGAAGACATCCCAGTCCGACAAAGTTTTCCCCGCTTGGGAATTGGCATTGACATAATTAACGGTCTTGGCAATAGCCGTTTGAATTCCAGCCCTGTCAATGGGGGTAACTTGATAAGCCCTGATCTCCAGATTAATCGTTGCCTGCAATTCAGGATGGGCAGTTACCCGGGCATTGATTAAGACTGTCCCTTCCTGTTGACCGACAGCGACCAGACCCTGGCTGTCAACCGTTGCTAAAGGAGAGCCGCTTTTCCACTCAATACTCTCGCCCTGAACCACCTCACCGCCAGGCGTCAGGATTTGGGCCTGCAGGGGCAGCTTCTGCCCGATTAACACGACAGGCTGGGCAGGCGTAAGGCTGAGGCTAAGGCTGAACCCTGACCCTGCTGCCACTACCTGGACAGTGACTTCAGCCCGCAAACGATTGTTGGTTTCGTCATTGTCCGAGTGTCGGATCGTGATCTTAGCTTCGCCCAGCGCTTTTGCTTTTAATTGTCCATCTTCCACTTTAACTACGGCAGGGTCACTGCTTTCCCAGCTTAGACCGCTCAGAGGAAGCTGGCGGTCATAGGTGTCCAAGAGACGGACAGGCACTTGATATTCCCCGCCCGGGAATAAGGTGCATTGCTGAGCCTCCACTTCCAGCCGCCAGGGAACAGGGGTAAAATCAGGATCAGTAAAGCGGGCTAAGGCGCTCCCCCCTACCGTAGCATACAGCTCTCCCTGAGGTCCGGGGCCGGCCACAGCATAGAGCCGGCTATCTGTTTGAGCAGGCTGGGATTTCCACTTTAACTCGGCCCGCTCTCCCTTATCCTGGAACGCATAGATCTTGTCATGGATGGTCGTATAAAGTGTACCATCCGGGCCAATAACCGGAGCGGCCCTGAAGGAAACATGATTAGCGTCAGGGATAGTCTCCGTAGCCTGATAGCTCCATTTCAGGCTGCCGCTTTCCGCCTGCAGTGCATAGAGCTCATTTCTGGCGGTCTTATAATACACCGTCCCCTGGTAATAAGTCGGGGAGCTGACCACAGCCTCGATATCCCTATACCACTTTACTTCGCCGGTGGAGCTAAAGGCCCATAGTCGGTTCTGAGCCAGATTTCCGACACCTTTAACAATATTTGAAGAAATAAAATAGATAGTTCCTTGCTCATCCACTGCCATCCTTTTTTCGGCTTCGCGATTGGGATATCCTACATAAGAAGGATAGTCTCCCCGCCCTTCAATATTCGGCAATTGGGTGAGGATCTTTTCCCACAGACGTGTACCGTCGGGACTTAGTGCATTGATGGCCGAGGAGCTAGCCACATAGATTGTTCCGTCCGGGGGAGAAACAACCGGCGTATTCAGTCCATTTGAGGTTAGAGCCAATCCCCACAACCGGGAGCCGTCTGCTGTATTCAGGGCATAAAGACTTTTAGTAGAAACAACATAGAGAGTTTTGCCATTGGCGGACAAGGCAGGGGAAGTTCCCGGAGCGACCTCCTGTCCATCCATGGCTGTGGTCCAGAGCACCTGCCCCTCCGGATTAATAGCATAGACTCGCTTGTCGCCTGAAGCGATATAGCAAATTCCCTGCTCATCTATGACCGGGCCAACTCCGCCGAGAGCAAAGTAATTCCCTCTTTGCCCCAGATCCACCTTCCATTTCAGGGTCCGGTCCGGCGCGACACAGTAGAGATAACCCTGGGAGTCTGTGGTATAGACCTGCCCTTCCCGGTCTACAGTCGGTAAATCATTAGCTCTAGCCGCAACGGACACATCCTTATAATAGGAGCGGAGCCAATCGGGATAGACTTCTGCCTGTCCGGCCAGGGCAGCAGCAGGCAGCAGGCCCCATAAGAGGGTAAAGACTATGAAGCAAGCCAATATGATCCGATTCTTTTTCATCTCTATCACTATTATTCTCCTCCTCACTGAGCTTGAACAGGCAGCAGGATGGTCTGCAGGGGTTCCGGCTGATCCGGGGCTGCCACTTGAATTCTCACCTGGTAATTCCCGCTCTTAGGAATCCTCAGACTCCCGGGATATTCCTTGATCAGTCCTGAGTCTAGGGTATCGGTGAGAGAGGAATAGCTGAGCACCTGATCCGATCCCTGATTTTCCTTTTGAAGCAGGGTAATGGTCAAGCGTACAGACTGGGAGTCTAGTTGATGATTAATTAATTTAATCTTTAGCTCCTGCAAACCACCCAGTTTAAGGGCCTCATTACTTACTTTGACTTGTAAGCCCTCTCCGCCGGAAAGCTCTGTGCCCTGCACGGCGATTAATCCCAGCTCTCCCATAGATAGGAATACTATTCCCTCATCACTAAGGGCGATGGAGCGGGGAATGCTAATAGAAAACTCATCCTTGATCTCTCCTTTCCAGAGCGGACTGAGCAGATCCCCTTTTTCACAAGTCAGGTTCAGATCGAATACATACAGTCCTACCATAGGAATATACAGCTGCCCATTCTGACCGATGAGCGGAGTATAAAGGCCTTGGTCCTGCATTCTCCAACTGTCGGCCTGGAACTGTCCGTCCACCTGAGCGGTTCCGTCCGGACGTAGGAAATACAGGTGTTTCTCCTCTTGGTCGGCAGGCGCAGAAACAGCGTAGATCATACCATCTTGAGCTATTGTTACCATCACCTGCTCGGCCAGGGGATAAGCCCATTGCAGCGGATCATCCTGTCTGGGAGCAAGGGAAAGCAGCTTGACCTGACTCGATTCCAGCTGCTGAACGATTAAGTCCCCTGTCGAAGAGCTGCCTTCCAGCATAAGAGCAGCTCCCGCTTTAGTGTAGAGAGTGCTTTGTTGTCCATCAGCACTAATTTCATAGACTGTTGATTCTAAGCTATAGAAGGTTTTTCCATCTGAAGTTGCGGCTAGTCCGCTTACCGCTCCGCCGGCAGCAAATACCTGACTCCACAGGAGGGTTCCCTTGTCCTTGTCCAGCTTATAGATAAGCCCTCCTTTGGTCAGGGCCAAGACACTCTCCTCGGAAAGGACCAACTTGACAACCGGGTCGTTGCCGGGGGCTGAATACCCCCAAAGAATCTTCCCGCTTTGAGCTTCTACGGCTACTATAGCTGTGCTGTTGGTGGCGTAGAGAAAGACGTTGCCGAGATCATCAACTTGAGGAGCACTGAGGCTGATTCCGTAGTAACTGCCCGGATCGGACGTCCACAAAAGAGCTCCGTCACTCTGGCGCACTGCCTGGAGTTGATTCTGGTTGACAGAAAAGATCTCCCCTTGATGTCCTGTCGCCAATTCCGCAACTTTTTTACCATAAGATCCTCCTAAGGGGATTTGCCAGAGAATTTCATACGGGGCGGGCAAAACTTCCAGCTTCACCGTGCAGAAAATCTCCGGATTGCTGATTAGGCTGGCTTTAAGAGTAATCGTGCCCACAGCTTTACCTGTCAGGATGGCACTATAACGAATATTCATATCTCCGCTGCCCCCCTGATAATTGAGCATGCCTACATTCCCTGTTTCAGCCTCGGCCTTAAGGAGTTCCCACTTGATTAATTGTTTCGGTACAAAGAACCCGCTTTGATCCGCCACAAACACTCGAATAAGACTAAACCCTTCCCCATTGACCTCAGAAAGCTTTTCCCCAACGACCTCGTAGTCGCTCACTGTCTTGCCAGTGTAATCATTCTTGTCATAGACAAAAACCATGCTCTGCACGATAGCTTGGGGCAACACGATAACTTGAATGGTTTGGCTTAGGGCAGGGTCCGTGCTGTCCTTAACCTTGACCGTCACTGTCGTTGTGACCTGCTCTTGATCAGGCGCACGCTGTGCAGCGCTGATCAAACCATCGCTGCTCACCGTGGCTACCTGCGGATCGGCACAGGACCATTCCAGAGCCACACCGGACAAACTAACGCTTGCTTGATCCAGCACCTGGGTTAGTACCCGACCGCTTTCCTCAGAATAGAGGCTAAGCTCTGGTTGACCAATAACCAGCTGCGTAGGAACGGCCCCTGTCAAATCATAAAGTCTTACTTTTTCTAGGGCATCATACCTTCCACCAGATCTGATTGCCCTGTATAAAGCTCCGTCCTTTGAAAACGCAAACATACTGTAGGCATCATTGGGAAAGGCCGTATTGGGCTCGGCATAATAGGCCACCACTGTTCCATCCGAAGTATAAATCCCCCTCGTGGTGTAGAGCAACCCATCCGCTCCTAGCTGGGGATCAGGTCCTTTACCAGGATAAAGAACGTATAGGGAATAATCTATCGCATAATTCTTCGCTGTCTTACTCCCTGTCGTCAGGTCCAACTCCACCAGCTTGCCGTCACTGGAAACAAGCAGACCCTCAGGCATGATCAGCGGTGGGAAAACCATGACATCCCGGCATGAGCTGTTCTGCCAAACCAAGCCCGCAGACTGTCCTTCGTCAGGTGGATTGAGGCAGTAGATTTGATCGGCACTATCCACCAGATAAACCTTGCCGTCTTCGTCTACTGAAGCTTGGGTTTTGAAGGAAGAAGCAGAAGGGCTTTTATATTCCCAAAGCAGTTCACCGCTCAGGCCGTTCAGGACAGAAAGGGTATCTCCATGCACCAGATAAACCTGATTGTTCTGATCCACGGTCGGAGCTGAATAGGATAAGGTATCACCTTCGGTAGTGTTAACAATGGGTTGTACAACGGGAAAACTCCAGGTCCACTTTCCGTCAGACAAGTCAAGGCTGTAAAGTGCGTTATTATTGCAGCTTAAGTAAATCTGTCCGTTCGGTCCCAGCCCCGGCATGCTAATAATCCGGGCCGGCAACTCCACCTGGTGAAGCACAGAGCCGGTGTCCGGATCAAGGGCTAAGAGGCTCTTCTCTTGAACTGCCAGCACATATTCCTGTCCCTCTTGTTCGAATATCGTAGGCGGAAAACTTTGAGTAAGGGTGGGAGAAGCAAAACCCGCTTTGGGCCTTCCCTCAGGATCAAGGGCCAGCAGGTATTGTGTAACTTTATTGTGAACAACATCGTCAAAGGGATTGGACAAAACAGTATAGCAGGAACCATCCGACGTAAATGCCGGTTTCCCCCAACCTGTAGTAGAGTTTGGCAAAGCATACGTCCAAAGCGAGGCCAGCTTTTGATCGTAATTGGCCTGCACTTCCACATACCAATCTTTAGAAACACTGGGAATCCCTTGTATTGAGGCTGTCAGCTTCACTTTCCCCAGGTCTTGACCACTTATCTCTTTAGTGACTGTTATTTTATTTACCAGACCTTGGGCATTGGTCGTGACGGTATACTTTTCCTCTCCGTCGACAGGAATGGCCTGAGGACTAGCTGATTGCCATTCAAGTTTAAAGTCTGTTCCTTGGGGGACAGGAGAAGGAATGCTAATAGTTGCGGTAAGCGTAAGCTTCTCGCCAATTTTTAAAGGAGCAGGTTTGGAGCTGGAGCCGCTCGGAGAAAGCACAATGCTGAGAGGTTGCCCGGTTTTAAAGTACCAGCCGTTTGAAGCACTGGTTCCTGTAATAGCGGGAGAAACTTTACTGCTTTCGGCAATCGGAACTGCCCCTGCTGCAATTTCAAATTTGTAGGTTTTATTAAATGCCAGCGGAACACAGCCCGCTCCTACCTCACTCCAAAGAGATTTGCTCAAATCTACGTTCAGTTTGTTCGGCGCCTCATCGTTCCAGGTGACAGGGAGTGAGCTGCTGATCAAGGAACCAGTGCTCAGGTAAAGAGCGAAGGGTCCGATCGGTTGCTCACCGTCAATGGGGCGATTGTAAGTAAGACTCACCTCTTGGGGATTGTAGCCTGGATAAACATTGTTTTGGTTATTCGTCGGGGTCCGAGCGACAATAGTAAGCTCGGGATCTAAGCTGTCACCTACTGTAAGAGCCAGACTGCCTTTAATCTCCCTGTTTTCTTCCAGAGCCGCGGTGATATACACGATGCCGGCAAGTTTCCCGGTGACCACCCCATCACGGTCCACTGAAGCAATTTCCGGCACCTGGCTTGTCCAGACCAAAGCCGAGGAAGTGGTTACCTCGTTACCCTCCTGATCATGAACAAGCAAAGGCAGATCAGCTCCAATTTGGACCTGGTTGTGCTCATCTGCAGAAGACAGGATTAGTCCGCCGCTCTCCAGATTCTCCAGATTCACTTGACATTCTAGATTCTCTTGATTCAATGGTTCCTGAATAGTTTGACCCTCATCACTCTCTAGGCTCTCTTCACTTGCTTGGCTCTCTGGATTCTCTTGGCTAAGTTCAGGAGATTCCGGCTCTAAAGAAGCAGGGGTTTGCTCATCCGGCAAAATGCTCAGAACTGCCTGCTGGGTCTGCCCTTCGTAGAGAGCAGAAACTGTGATTTCAAGCACGTCCTCCCCAGGATTTTCCGGCACTGTGAAGCTAAGCTGGTCACTGTCCCCCTCCAGGGATTGCCCTTCCTCTGCTTCAGACTCTGGAATGTAATACCATTGGATTCCAGTGCTGACAGGGCTTTCCGTTGTTCCAAAATGGGCCTGAAGTCTGACCACTTCCCCGCTTCGGTAAGCTTCTTGACTAGGCTCCACTGTCAGGCCAAGCTCTGGTTCTGGACTTACCGAAGCGGACTCTACCTCTCCCTCTTCGGGACTGGCAGGGGCAGCAAACACAGGTAGGCACACTGAACCTATCAACAAAAGAAGTGCTAGAAACAGACTCAGCCCTTTGTGGGCAAGTTTCATGATATCTCCCCCCTATAAGTAATTATTTATCATTTCATCCTTTTTATGGTTTAAGCTTCGAACGCCTAAATCAGGAAGGGTTGTCCCCTTCCTGATTCGAGCGGCAGAGTTATTTATAAAATTTTCAGAGGGCTGTAGAAAATTTCATTTACCAGCCTTTGTATTCCCAGACTACAGAATCGCCAGGCTGTAACTGATAAACGGAGGCGGCATAATCTGGGACGATAATGTCGTTGTCCGCTTCAACAATGGTATACTGCCAGCCTTCTGTACCGGAAGCAAAGTCAGTGCCGATACCAGCCACATAGCTCCCACCGCTATAGACGGAGAGGTAATTTTCTGCCCAGTCAGGGTCACCAAAATTTTCATTACCAGCCATAGCTAAGGCATGCAGAGCAGAGGAATTTTTTTGCAGAGTCTTGCTTTGATCGGTGAGCCAGTCTAGGTCGGTGAGATTAACGGTCTGATTAATGACATAAAAGTCATTGTCAATTCCAGGTGCATCCACATATACGGAGATATTCGATACACTGGAAGTAGCAGAGCCGTCTGTCTCCACTACGACATAGGCACTGACTTCCATGCTGTCATAGTGAGCCGTTACATAAGCTCGTCCTTCGTCTAATAATTTAATTTTGACTGTATCCGTTTCATCAATAGAGGAGACGGGAGTTGTCCCATCTAAAAACATGACCACTGCAGGGTCTGAGGTGGTCCACTCAATGTTTTCCGGGTCGGTGATTTCTTCAGTCATCCAAGTGGTACCATCTAAGCCGACAACTTGAATGTCTGCTACTTCATCATTAACCTCTCCTAAAATAGTAAAGTGATCGGAATTTGCTAAGGTAAGCATATCCGTGGCTGCCTTAGCCGGTGCCGGAGCGACAAAGAAGGTCAGTCCCAAGGCCAAAGTCATAAATAAACCTAGAAACTTTTGTTTGGTTTTCATGTTTCTTCCCCCTTTAATCTAATTGTTTAATATGCCCTCTGAAATTTCCGCCCCAATAAAAAAAGAACCGATTTTTCGGCTCTGGCATAATGGACCACGCTGTTAGGATGACTATAGAAATAGGTAGCCTAAAGCATGCTCTTATTTCATAAATCCAACAGCAAAGTTGATTCACTTGCTTCCCCCCGAAAGACTTGTGATCCTGAATAGGGCAGGTCTCCTGACTTGAAGTCATCCTCCTCCCTTGCCTTCCCGGTTTAACCAGTGGATTCTTATAAGGGATTCGTCCTTCATACAGTAGCGGGGCTGTTCCGGCTTCTTACCGGATTCCTTATTAATGCTTTTAAGCAACCCTAATCAGCTATTTAATTTTGTGATTTATTCTAAATGGCCTTTTATCAGTTTTTCCTATGTTTTTCAGATACAATTCTTAGGCAATACGTAGAAAAATTGTCATATTGCAAAAGCATTTCCGAGATCTCATTTAGAAGCTTGTCCGTTTTATAATTTAATTCACCTCATTTTCCTTCTATTTATTTCTAGTAAAACAAAAAGAGCCGTTTCTTCCGGCTCTTCGCAAACATGACACAACAAAGTAGAGATGATGACATCTAATACTTTAATTTACCACACTTACCTTCCCCAGAAAGAGTTGTGACTTTTGAACATGGCAGGTCTCCTGACTCGAAATCATCCTCCTCCCTTGCCTTCCCGGGTTTACCCAGTGGATTCTTATAAGGGATTCGTCATTCATACAGTAGCGGGGCTGTCCTGGCTTTTCACCAGAGTTCCCGTTTTAATGCACTTAAGCAACCATATTCAACTTATTAAGTTGTGTTTTCGACTCTTAATTATCACCTACATTATACCAATTAACTCCCCTAGTCAACAGAATATTTTGACTAAATAAGGAGAATCCCGCCGCTTATTTTTTAAATCACACTTATTTCTTTTTCTATTTGCACTAAAACCTTAGCACAATATCAGAAGCTGATACTTAAACCAGATCGATTCTCCTTTACAAACAAAGCCTTTCTTCCTGACAGGTAAAAAGACTATAATAGCAGACTTCTCCTAATCAATGCATCCATCAGTCACCTCGAAAGCACATCTGTCTATGGTGTATCTATCATTTCCATATTTAGAATAGCAAAAGCTCTAAACGTTGATAGTAAAAGGTCGCAAAGACACAGCTAATGAACTCCCGAGCATATAGCATAAGGCTTGTCAACCCTCATGTACTCTATGTACTCTATAAATCCGTTACGCCAAAGTTCCGCATCGCCTACCTAAAGATGGGTTAGCGTGAAATAATTCTTATTATTAAAAGCTCATTTTTTGGACACTTAAATTCGTTTATCATGATAAAAATAACAGCTTATTTCAGCAATTATCATAATTGTGGGAACAATCCCGATGCCAATAAGAATACCGATAAACTCCTCATGTTTTGTTAATCCAAATGCCATTGCGGATAACGCTGTAATGGTAGCACAAATAGAAAATGTAATATTATAGGCACTGCTTTTTGATTTTAGAGTTACTAATTTTTTTCGTTCATCATCATTTTGTTTATCTTCTTTGCTGCAACTACTGCTTAGACTTCTAAATACTGCCGTCACACCGAATAGGACGCAAAAAGTATCCATTAAAACATGTTTAATATTCCTCATGGTGCTTAGATCATCAAAGCGGATAACATCCAGTGGAATTCCAATTACCGCCAGAACTAAAAACACAATGCCACTCCAAAACTTTTTCTTGTTATGTATCTTTTTCTTCATTCTCTAAATTCTCCTTTAAATTATATAAATCTTCAATGGTCGTGTTGAACACGCGAGCTATTTTATAGGCTAGCATAATTGATGGGTTGTACTGTCCTTTTTCCAGTGAAATAATTGTTCTTGAAGAAACAAATACCAAATCAGCTAATTGCTGTTGGGTCATATTGGCGAGGGTTCGCAATTCTTTTACTCTATTTTCCACCTATTAACCTCCATGTTATATGAAGAAAGCTTCACGTGAAGTATACTTCATATTATAATTTGAAAATCATGCTATGTAAAATAAAAAAAACTATCCACCTTCCTTTCTAAAAAATAAAAAGGCCATAAAGTCGACTCTTACGAGTCAAACCTTCATGGTCTTGCTCTATATGATTATTCCTTTGTTGAACTGTATTTTCTAACCATTTGACAAATTCCTGCTAAGTTGCTACATATCCTGCCATAACTGTCTTTGTCGCCATACTTTTCCTTGGCGAAAAATTTACCTGGAATAAGTTTATTGGGCTAATGACTATTATTGTCGGAGTTATCTTAGTTAAACGCTAAAGTTCTTTAAGCCATTTTCCCTTAAAGAAATAGACAGACATGCAAGCGGCGGTGGCGGCCCATGTGTTCGGATATGTTATCGCCACACCGCGAACGTCATGGTAAAAGGACATGATAGAAAAAAGAAGTATCGTTCTCAGAACACAGATATTCAGCAATATGATAATCATGGGCAAGGTGGATTTCCCTGCGCCGCGGATGGTCCCGCCCAGCACTTCCAGAATGACGTACAAGAAATAAAACGGGAAAGAAGTCTGTATGATTCTTATTCCATAGTCGATTACAGAGGAATCCGGATTGAAGACCCCGAATGCTTGTCTGCCGAAAAACAATGTGGTCACGCTGGTTGTGATTGTAAGCGTTATCCCCATCAAAAGGCAGATTTTTGTGCCTATTTTCATTCTCTCTATTTTCCCCGCGCCGATGTTTTGCGCGGAAAAAGTGGTGATAGCCTGTCCAAAAGCAACTATCGGCAGATAGATAATAAGTTCCACCTTAAAATACGCGGCAAAAGCGGCAATCGCGTCCACGCCGAAACTGTTTATCTGGTACTGCGCAAAAACATTTGACAGGGTGATGACCAAAGACTGAAACCTGACAGGTACGCCGACTTTCAAAATGCGAAAAAAAAGTCCTTGTATATTCGGATCTTTATCCAAGACAAATGGTGGTCGCCGTTTGTCCTAGATAAATGCATGAGCACACACCCTGCAGCTATAGTCTGCGAAAAAAGCGTTGCCCATGCCACACCGTCTACACCGTAGTCAAAGACTACTACAAAAAGCGCGTCCATAACTACATTGGTGATACCGCCAATGAGCTGGAAAAACAAGGGACTCTTTGAGTCTCCCACCGCCCGGAGGATGCCTGCACCCATGTTATAAGTAACGACAGATATGAGACTCAGGAAATAAATTCTTAGATACGACAACGAAGTGCTCCATATTTCTTCAGGCGTGTTCATCCAACGGAGGAAGTGAGGGGCTCCTATATAGCCTATCACCATAAGTAGAGCTCCACCCAAAAAGCCGAGTCCGATGGCGGTATGCACTGCACGCTGCAAATCGGTCTTTGATTTGTGTCCAAAGCTCTGCGCGATGATTATGACCGTACCTACCGACAAACCGGTAAAAAAGCCAACCAGACAGGTAATGATCAGGCTGCTGGCTCCTACCGCCGCAGAAGCTTCTTTACCAAGAACATTGCCCACGAAAATCAAATCTACAGTATTGTACAACTGCTGGATCAAGCTGCTTCCCAGCAGCGGCAGCGCAAACAACAGCAGTTGTTTCCAGATGGTTCCTTCTGTCAGGTCGTGCGCTCTTTTTGCTTTTTCAATCGTTTCCAAATGAGTTATTCTCCATATTGTTTTGTGGGAAATGACAAGCCGTAAAATGATTGGTTTTTACTTCTTTTAGTTCGGGCTTTTCTCTGAAGCATTTCCCTACACATTTTGTACATCTGGAGTTAAAACTACATCCCAGAGGTATCTCAGACGGGCTTGGCGGATCCCCTTCAATTACTTCGATTGCCGAATTACTTTCTCCTTGGACAGAAAATACGGACGCCAATAAAGTCGCCTTGGATTATGCCTGTTAACCACTCAAAATAGCGAGCAAAGAACGGTTTATTCAGACCCATTCCCTCTCTCACCTGTTCTACAAGTTGCGGAGTTGGCGTCACTCCTGTAGCATTAAGCATGATAACGGCCGGATCACCCGGGGAAAGGTAAGTCAATGTAAAGGTTAAGAATGAAATTCCCAATAGCACAGGAATCAACTGCAGTAACCTTTTCAGGATGTACTTTCGCAACTTGTTTCTTGCTCCTCTCGATGATCCCTTAAGCCTGATAGCTTTCAGGAATCTGTCGCCTATGAAGGTAAATGATGTATCTAGGCTTCCTCTTCCTAGCACTCCCCCATAAGAATGTGCAGAATATGGCTAATAAGTCTATGTATTTCTTGTTAGTTTATTTTTTTGTAGTAGTTTCTTCTTCCATAACCTGTCCCTTTGCGTTTTTCTCTGACCCATTTCCCTCGGTTATTTTTCTCCACCTACCAGGAACATCAGGGACTAATAAATAACCTTGTCGCCTTCAGCTCTTTCCAGATTCCTTCACTGGAGCGAGAAGCTTTTCTCTTCCCTCCCAGAAATAAGCTACCCTTAATAAATAAAAAGACCACGAAAGTTGACTCTAACGAGTCAAACCTCCATGGTCTTTGCAAACACCTTCATGGTCTTGCTCTGCAATATCGTTTTTTATTGTAATCGACAATTGTTCGCAAATTCCTGCCAAGTAGTTTCTCTAATAAAATATATTCATCTGAAAAGCGCAATGCCAAATTAATATTGCGCATGACAACAATCATAGGAACGTCCATACGTATATAAATCATGAAGGATTAACCTTAAGTCGTTCCTCCACTTCGTTCACCAGGGCTTCGATCTGGTGAGGCAGAGGGATACGGGGGACTCCCACGAGTAGAATGTTTCCACGTTGTATCGGAAGAAGTAACTTGGCTGCTTTACTTGCAGAAATAGACGTAGCCATTGCGGGAGTTATTTCCCCCAATAAACCATAGACAATTATAACCGCAATCGATCCTGCAATAATGTCTACTCGGTCTACATTATAACAAATCGAGGACTCCCCCGAAGCTCCTTCTGTGGCCCCTGCGCGCATCATTGCTCCGGTAGCAAGTGCATTCGTTCCCAGGGCAAGGATATCCAGTTCGGGAATTCGTTTGCGTAACTGCTCTACAATATGTTTCCCAATGCCACCGCCCTGTCCATCAATAACTGCTATCCGCATCATACCTCCTCATTCCTTCTCAATATTCGGGGAAGGTGTTCGCGATGTTCTAAAAGTCAATGCGTTTTTCAATCCTACTTACTGCCCCAAAAAATTAAGACCATGAAGTTGACTCTAATGAGCCAAACCTCCATGGTCTTTGCAAGCACCTTCATGGTTTTGCCTTACAATATTATTTTAAGTTGATATTCTACAATCATTCGCGAATTCCTGCCAAATAGTTCCTCGTTATAAAATAAAGTATTCTTACCTAGGGATCACGACAGTTTGGTTTTGCCCTTTCAAAGCCAACTGAAACCTAAGTTCTTACCACACAACCTTGATTGCTATCACCAGAACTGGCAAATATAACTTCCTGTGCTAACTTCGACTCTTTTGAGTGAACTCGCTTGAGAACACCGATTTTATCAAATTGGGCGGCAACTAGATTTTTATAGAAGCCCTCTTCTTCAATCAGAGTGTCATGAGTTCCCACCTGGACTACCCTTAAGTAAAAAAAGACCATGAAGCTGACTTCGTATCGAAGCCAGACCTCCATGGTCTAATTTTTAAGTATTTTGTTTAATGTTGGTATTTCTACATAAATTTAAGAATTCCTTCTTTTTTCTTACTTTTTTAACTCCAGTTTGTTTAACCGATCCCTTGGACTCCCTAATCTCTTGTTTCCACCCTCACTTAGAAGCACAAATAGCAAACATCGGGGTGGAATAATATAGAATCCGCTCTATTTCATCATGGACTAAATGACTAATCGTTTCCTCAAC